>ERZ777306.1307-NODE-1307-length-40555-cov-6.112148_pt1 | contig 40555 bp, 35 predicted proteins | sample MGYA00374966_ERZ777306 | MGnify/ENA primary metagenome ERZ777306 (study PRJEB29329, sample SAMN06343882) | mouse gut metagenome | isolation source: Mouse cecum | place: Austria: Vienna | collected 2014-11-15 ... | reverse complement strand
CTTTGACACCTTTACCGGCTTCAAATTCCTGGCCCAGAAGAAGGACCAGCTGGAGGGCAGCGGCGAGGGCAATGTAATCATGTCCTATGAGGAGTCCTACGGCTATATGCTGGGCAGCTTTGTCCGGGACAAGGACGCCGTTACCGCCTCCGTGGCCCTGAGCGAGATGGCCGCCTGGTACGCGGGCCAGAACATGACCCTGTACGACGCCCTGCTGGCCCTGTATGAGAAGTACGGCTGCTACGGTGAGAAGACCTGCAATCTGGTAATGCCCGGCCTGGACGGGCTGAAGAAGATGGCCGATTTGATGGCCGGCCTGCGGGAGAAGCCCCCGGTGGAGATCGCCGGCGTGGCCGTAGCCCAGCAGAAGGACTATAAGGACGGCAGCGTGGTCGCCGTGGCCTCCGGCGAAAAGTCCGTTATGGAGCTCACCGGCTCCAACGTGCTGCGCTACGAGATGGCCGACGGAACCAGCCTGATTGTCCGGCCCTCCGGCACGGAGCCCAAGGTCAAGGTGTACATCCTGGCCAACGGGACCGACAAGGACGACTGCGACGGCAAGGTGGCCAAATACGCCGCCTGGGCGGAGACGCTGAAAGGCTGAATTTTGAAGGGGCGGGCCCGCAGGGCCCGCCCCTTTTGTATGCTACCACAAATAATCCACTTCCGTCCCGGTGTAGTACCAGGTCAGGATGTCCCGGAACTCCCTGCCCTCCTTGGCCATGGCGTTGGCCCCGTACTGGCTCATGCCCACCCCGTGGCCGTAGCCCGTTACGTCAAAGAGGAAATTTTCCCCGTCCCACTGCACCTGAAAGCAGGCCGAGCGCAGCCCAAAAGCCCCCCGGACCTCCCCGCCGGCGGCCGTAATCCCGCCGATGCGCAGGCTGGATACCGCTCCGGAGGCGGTGCGCTCCAGGTTTTGAATCCAGCTCTCCGGCTTGCCGGACAGGTCCGCCCCGGGCCACGCCGCCAGAGCTTTGTTTTTCAGCTCCTCCGGGGACAGGCGCACCTGGCTGTGGTAGTTGGGGACCTCATCCCCTTCGGGGCTGTCCACGCTTTTCAGGTAGTCCACAGCGCTGCCCCACACCTCCACCGCGTCGGCGGTTTTTCCCGGCGCGGAGGAGAAAAACACCGCCTGAATGGGGGTCCCCTGGTACAGCACCCCCAGACCATCGGTGCCGGAGACGGCGGTTTCAATTTTCTCCGCATACAGCTGGGCGCTCAGTCCCCAGCGCAGCAGGGCATCCTCCCGGTCGGTATAGGCCTGGCAGCAGCTGCTGTCGTCGCACAGGTCCGCCTCCGGGTGCTTGCTCCCCCCGGCCTGCAGGCCGGCGGCGTAGGTCCGGGCGGCGCAGGCCTGGGCCTTCAGGGCCTCCTCCTCAAAGGAGGCGGGCATCTCCGCCGCCACCACCCCCCACAAATAGCTCTCCATGGTCAGCTCCTCCACCGTCCCGTCGGCCCGCTGGAGCCGGACGGGGCGGCCGCTGTCCCGGGAGGCGGTCACGGCGGGGGTGCGGTCGATGGGCAGGGTGGCCGGGGGCAGCAAGGCCTCGTCCTCCAGAGGGACCGGCCCGCCGGGGACCATCAGCAGAGGCAGCAGGAACAAAAGCGCCGCCAGGGCCAGTCCCAAGGTGGCGCTGCGGCGTTCGCGGATCGGCATAAAAACATCCCCTCCCTTGCATTCACGATATGCCGGGAGGGGATATTTTATGCTAGCCTCTGCGTCCCCGCCACACCCGGTTGACCACCGCGCCCAGCAGGAGGATGTTCCCGCACAGGTACAGCCATACCAGAAGGATAATGATGGAGGCCAGAGAGCCGTAGATCAGCGAGTAACGGGAGGACAGACCGATAAACCAGGAAAACAGCACGGAGAAGCCCGCCAGGGACAGGGCGGACAGCAGGGCGCACAGCAGCAGGCCCCTCCCGGCGAATTTTTTTGGCACCCCCGCCCGGTACACCGACAGCACCAGCAGCAGCACAAAGCAGAACAGCAGCAGATAGCGCATCCACCGCCACAGACTGCCCAGGTCGCTCAGGGGGAGCAGCTCCACCAGCCGCCGGGGCAGATGGTCCTCCAGCAGAGAGAAGAACCACTCTCCGGTGAAAATCACCACCACGGACAGGTAGATGGTCAGCAGAAACAGCAGAGACAGCGCCACACTGGCGGCAATCCGCTTCACCGGGTTGGGGGGCGGCGCGTCATAGAGCCGGTCCATGGTGTGCAGCAGGGTCCGCAGTCCCGCCGAGGCGGACACCACCAGGGTGAACAGACTGCCAATCAGCAGGGGCTGGGACTGGTTGACGGCGATGTAGTCCAGGTAGTCCCGGATCACGGACAGCGCCTGCTCCGGCAGAACCTGATCCAGCGCCAGGACAATCTCCTCAAAGTCCAGCTCCAGCAGGCCGATGCTGTAGTTGACGCACACCAGAAGGGGGAAGAGGGTCAGAATCAGAAAGTAGGACAGGGCCGCGGCGGTCTGGCCCACCCCCCGGCGGGAGTAGATGTCCGCCGTCTCCAGCAAAAAGGAGATGGGGGGCAGAGACAGCAATTTTTCCAAAATTCAAACTTCCTCCGCCACCCGGCGGCCGATGGCCCGGGCGGCCTGAACTCCGGAGGCCCCCGCCTGGGCCAGCCCCCGGGTAACGCCCGCCCCGTCGCCGGCGGCGAACAGCCCGGGCAGGGCGGTCTCCAGCTCGGCGGACAGCTCCAGCCGGGACGAGTAGAATTTTACCTCCGCGCCGTAAAGAAGGGTGTCGTAATTGGCGGTTCCGGGGGCGATTTTATCCAGCTGGTAGATCATTTCAATGATGTCGTCCAGCTGCCGCTTGGGCAGGGCCAGGGACAGGTCCCCGGGGATGGCGGCGGTGAGGGTGGGCCGCACGAAGGACTTGCCCATCCGGTGGGCGTTGGTCCGCCGGCCCCCCACCAGGTCCCCGAACCGCTGGACCAGCACCCCCCCGGCCAGCATATTGGACAGGGAGGCCACGTGCTTGCCGTAGCGGTAGGGCTCGTTGAAGGGGGAGGTGAACCGGTTGCTGACCAGCAGGGCGAAATTGGTGTTTTCGCTGCGCAGGGCCGGGTCGGCGTAGGAGTGGCCGTTCACCGTGTTGATGCCCTCCACGTTTTCCGCCACCACATGGCCGTAGGGGTTCATGCAGAAGGTACGCACCGAGTCGCCGTACTGCTTGGTGCGGTAGACCAGCTTGGACTCGTACACCACGTCGGTGATGTGCTCAAAGACGGCGGCGGGCAGCTCCACCCGGACGCCGATGTCAATCTGGTTGTTAATCAGGGAGATGCCCAGGTCCTTGCACTGGTTGGCGAACCACTCCGCCCCGGACCGGCCGGGGGCGGCAATCAGCCGCTTACAGGTCAGCTCCTCCCCCTTGGCCAGGGTGAGCCGGAAACCCCCGCCGTCCTGGGCAATGCGGTTCACGGCGGTGTTGAACCGGAACTCCAGCTTGTCCTGAAGGCCCTCATAGATGTTGGTGAGGATGCGCAGGTTGTTTTCGGTGCCCAGGTGCTTGCAGCGGGCCTGGAGCAGATGCAGGTCATAGGCCAGGGCCCGGCGCTCCAGCTCCCTGGCGGCGGGGGTCTCGGTGGAGTAGACCTCGGTGGTGGCCCCGTGGGCCACATTGACGGAGTCCACATAGTCGATGAGTTCCATGACGGTTTTGGGGTCCATAAAGTCGGTGAGCCAGCCGCCGAACTGAGTGGTGAAGTTAAACTTGCCGTCGGAGAAGGCCCCGGCCCCGCCGAAGCCGCACATGGTATCGCACACAGGGCACTGGATGCAGGACTTCACCTTGCCCGCCACAATGGGGCAGTTCCGGTGATAAATGTCCCGGCCCTGGTCCAGGGCCAGCAGCTTCAGGCCGGGGTGGAGGCGGGAGAGCTCGTAGGCGGCAAAGATGCCGGCCTCGCCGCAGCCCAGTATCACAACGTCGTAAACGGGATTCATAATGGTACTCCTTTCGTTCCGCAGGACAAAACAGATATAAAAAGACTATCACAGATTGGGGAGAAATGCAATCAGCTGAGGTAAAATTATGCTGCATTTCCACACATTCTGCAAGGGCAGGACAGCTCTGCGAAAAATTTGTAAAAATTTTTTCAAAATCTTGAAAAAGGGGGTAAAAAAATCCGGCAGACTATGCTATAATGCTTTTGAAATAAGAATTGGAGGTAAATTCTTATATGGATGACTATACCGCCTCGCTGGAGGCAAAGCGCCGCAGCCTGCTCCAGGCCGGCGTACGCATGATGGACCCCAATACCGTCTATGTGGAGGACTCCGTTACGGTGGGGGCGGGCACCCTCCTGCTGCCGGGGACCATTCTGCGGGGGAACACCGTAATCGGCCGGAACTGCGAAATCGGTCCCAACACTATGCTCACCGGCTGTATTGTGGAGGACAATGTAACCATCAACTCCTCCCAGTGCAACGAGAGCAAAATCTGCTCCGGCACCCATGTGGGCCCCTTCGCCTACATCCGGCCCCACTGTACCGTGGGCCCGAACGTGAAGGTAGGGGACTTTGTGGAGCTGAAGAACTCCGCCATCGGCGAGGGGACCAAGATCTCCCACCTGACCTATGTAGGGGACTCCGACGTGGGGGAGCGGGTCAATTTCGGCTGCGGCACCGTGACAGTGAACTACGACGGGAACCAGAAATACCGCACCGCCATCGGCGACGGCTGCTTCATCGGCTGCAACACCAACCTGGTGGCCCCGGTGAAGCTTGGGGACGGCTGCTATACCGCCGCCGGCTCCACCATCACCCGGGACGTGGAGGCCGACGCGCTGGCCGTGGCCCGGAGCCGGCAGAGCGAGCTGCCCGGCTGGGCCGCCAGACACCGGAAAAAGAAGGAACGATAAACCAGGAATTATTTGGAAGGGAAGGAAGGACAAGACGATGATTGGACACAGGAAAGACATCAAGGTTTTCACCGGCAACTCCAATCCCGAGCTGGCCCGCGACATCTGCCAGGAACTGGGGGTCCCCCTGGGGAACTGTGAAGTGGGGCGGTTCGCCGACGGGGAGAATTTCGCCTCGTTTTACGAGACCGTCCGGGGCTCCGACGTATTTGTGGTACAGTCCACGTGCTCGTTTATAAAGGACGGCGTGCTGCACTCGGTCAACGACGCGCTGATGGAGCTGCTGATTATGATCGACGCCCTGCGCCGGGCCTCCGCCGGCCGGATCACCGCCGTGATCCCCTACTTCGGCTACGCCCGCCAGGACCGCAAGACCAAGCCCCGGGACCCCATCTCCGCCAAGCTGGTGGCCAACCTGCTGGCGGAGGCCGGCGCCGACCGGATGCTGACCATGGACCTCCACGCCGACCAGATCCAGGGCTTCTTTGACATCCCCGTGGACAATATGCGGGGCTCCCCTCTGTTTGTGGACCACTTCTTCCATAAATTCGCCGCCTGCCATGAGGATACCATGGTGGTCTCTCCGGACGTGGGCTCTGTGGCCCGGGCCCGGGCCTTTGCCCAGAAGCTGAGTATGCCCCTGGCCATTGTGGACAAGCGGCGCCAGAAGGCCAATTCCTCTGAGGTGATGAACATCATTGGCGATGTAAAGGATAAGTATGTGATTCTGCTGGACGATATGGTGGACACCGGCGGGTCCCTGTGCCATGCCGCCAAGGCTCTGATTGAGGTGGGCGGCGCGAAAAGCGTGACTGCCTGCGCCACCCACGGCGTCCTCTCCGGCCCCGCCATTGAGCGCATCACCAACAGCGTACTGGATCAGGTGGTGTTCCTGAACACCATTCCCCCCAAGCCCGGGGTGAAGTGCGACAAGATCCATTACGTCTCCGTGGCGCATATTTTCGCGGAGGCCATCAGCCACATCTACATGGAGACCTCCGTGTCTCCCCTGTTCAACTAAGGGCCGGTGTTTGGCAGCTCCGGCGGGGCGGGCTGGCTGATCGCGGGTTTGGGCAACCCCGGCGACGCCTATGAAAACACCCGCCATAACATCGGCTTTCAGGTTCTGGACGCTCTGGGAGAGCGGCAGAAAAAGCCCATCCAGCGGCTGAAATTCAAGGCCCTGACCAATTTGTTTACCATTTCCGGGGAAAAGGTCCTGGTGATGAAGCCCGTCACGTATATGAATCTGTCGGGAGAGGCGGTGCGCCCGGCGGCGGATTTTTACAAAATCCCCCCGGAGCGAATCCTGGTGGTCTCTGACGATACGGCCCTGCCCGCCGGGCGGCTGCGCATCCGGAAGGGGGGCTCCGCCGGAGGGCACAACGGCCTGAAGAGCATTATCCAGCACCTGGGGACGGACCAGTTTCCCCGGCTGCGGGTGGGCGTGGGGGAGAAGCCCCACCCGGACTACGACATGGCCGACTGGGTGCTGGGCAGGTTTACCGGGGAGGACAGAGCGAGGATGGACCAGGCGGTGGAACGTGCCGCCGACGCCATCGAATGTATTTTAAAAGAAGGTCTGGATCGGGGCATGAGCCGGTTCAACGGCCAGTAACAAGAAAGAAGGAACGGATTATGGACATCAGAGCGAGCATTGAAAAGGCTGTGGAGACCATCTCCCAGGACAAGGCCCTCCAGGAGCAGTTTAAAACGGAGCCCGTGGCGGCTATTGAAAAGCTGCTGGGCGTGGACCTGCCGGAGGAGGCGATGGAGAAGATTGTGGCCGGGGTGAAGGCCAAACTGACAGCGGGCCAGCTGGCCGGTGCGGCGGACGCGCTGAAAAAGCTGTTTTAAGCACAGAACGAGCGGCGCAGAATGCTTTCTGCGCCGTTCTCTTTAATTTTCCTTTACTTTTTGTAAATCGTTCGCTATAATGAGTCCGTGAAATCTTGCAAGAAGAAAGAGTGAGGTCCGTATGCTCCAATTCGACGAATATAAGGTAAAGCTCAACAACCTGACTCCCGCCCTGGAGGAACTGGGGCAGGCCCTGGACCTGGAGGGGGCGGAACGAGAGCTGGATATGCTTCAGGCGGAGTCCGCTGCCGACGGATTCTGGGACAACCTGGCAAAAGCCCAGAAGGTGCAGCAGCGCATCAAAAATTTACAGGATAAGGTGGACAAACACCGCCGCCGCCAGTCCCAGTGGGACGATCTGATGGCCCTGTGTGAGATGGGCAACGAGTTTGAGGACGAGTCCCTGCTGCCGGAGCTGGAGGAGGGGTTTGCCGCCCTGGAGGCCAACATGGAGCAGGCCCGGCTTCAGACCCTGCTGACCGGGGAGTATGACAACTGCAATGTTATTTTGACCATCCACCCGGGGGCCGGCGGCACCGAGGCCCAGGACTGGGCCCAGATGCTCTACCGGATGTACACCCGCTGGACCGAGCGCCACGGCTTCACCTACCAGATCATGGACTACCAGGAGGGGGACGAGGCGGGCATCAAGTCGGCCACCATCATGGTTGAGGGCCCCAACGCCTACGGCTACCTCCGGGGGGAGCACGGCGTCCACCGGCTGGTGCGGGTGTCCCCCTTCGACGCCAACGCCCGGCGGCAGACCTCCTTCGCGTCAGTGGAGGTGATGCCCGACCTGCCGGAGGATGTGGAGGTGGAAATCCGCCCGGAGGACATTGAGATGCAGGTCTACCGGGCCAGCGGCGCGGGGGGCCAGCACGTGAACAAAACCTCCTCCGCGGTGCGGCTGATCCACAAGCCCACCGGCGTGGTGGTGGCCAGCCAGCAGGAGCGCAGCCAGTTCCAGAATAAGGATAACTGTATGAAAATGCTCCGGGCCAAGCTGGTGGAGCTGCAAATGCAGGAGAAGGCGGAGAAAATCTCCGACCTGAAGGGCGTGCAGCTGAAAATCGAGTGGGGCAGCCAAATCCGCTCCTATGTGTTCATGCCCTATCAGATGGTGAAGGACAACCGCACCGCCTTTGAGACCAGCAATATCAACGGCGTAATGGACGGGGATTTGGACGGCTTTGTCAACGCCTATCTCACCGCCGAGGCCACGGGGAATTGGGCGGTAAAATAATATGGAACAAAATCTGATTCTGAAGCAAACCCAGACTCTTTCGCCCCAGCAGCGGCAGTCGGTGGAAATTTTGCAGATGAGCAGCCTGGAGCTGACCGATTATCTCCAGGAGCTGGCCCTGGAAAATCCGGTGCTGGAGTTTGCCGCCGGTCCCGGGGAGGACCCGGCCCCTGCCCAGAGCTCCCTGGCCCAGCGGCTGGAGTGGCTCACCCAGCAGGACGGCCAGAACCGGGCCTATGCCAGCGCCGCCCGGGAGCGTCTGGGCGACCCCCTGGAGCGCTTGGGCGACGCCGGCGGCCTGGAGGAGACCTTGGAGCGGCACCTGCTCTGGCAGCTCTCCGGCCAGGAGGCCCCCGACGGTCCCCTGGCGGCGGCGCAGTTTTTGTGCCTGTGCCTGGACCGGGACGGCTACCTCCGGGACCCCCTGGAGCAGCTGGCCCAGGCGGCCCGTATGCCCATGGACCATATGGAGGCGGGTCTGCTTCTGCTGCAAAGCCTGGAGCCCGCCGGAGTGGGGGCAAAGGACTTATCCCAGTGCCTGTCCCTCCAGCTGGAGCGCCGGGGAGAGACCGGATTGGCCCTGTCCATCGCCCAAAGCCAGCTGGACCACCTGGCCCGGGGCCAGTACGGGGCCATCGCCAAGGCCCTGGGGGCCTCTCAGGAACAGGTGCGTCAGGCCTGCGAGATGGTTCGGGCCCTGGACCCCCGGCCCGGGACCCGGTTCGCCGCCCGGGAGCGGCCCGCCTATCTGCTCCCGGATTTGGAGGTCCGGGTGGAAAACGGGCAGATCGCCGTGGTTCCCAGCGCCGCCCGGATTCCCTCCCTGCAGTTAAACGGCTATTACCAGGCCCTGCGGACCCAGACGGAGGACCCGGAGGTCCGGGAGTATCTGGAGGAGAAGGTGAAGCAGGCCCAGTGGGCCCTCCACGCGGTGGAGCAGCGGCAGTCCACTCTCCTGCGCTGCGCCCAGTACATCGCCGGCCGCCAGCAGGCCTTTTTCACCGGCGGGGGCAGCCTCGCGCCCCTGAAGCTGGCCGAGGTGGCCCAGGCCCTGGAGCTCCACGAGTCCACGGTCAGCCGGGCCATCCGGGAGAAGTACATCCAGTGCAGCCGGGGGCTGTACCCCCTGCGGCGCTTTCTCACCGTCTCCGGCGGACAGGCCCAGGATTTGCTGCGCCGGTTCGTGGAGGAGGAGGACAAAACCCGCCCCCTGTCCGATCAGCAGCTGTGTGCGCTTCTGGAGGAGGCGGGCTGTCCCACCGCCCGGCGGACGGTGGCCAAATACCGGGAGGAATTGGGCATTCCCTCCTCCCCGGCCCGAAAACAGGTGTTATAATTGATACAAATCCGGCCTTCTGTTGCTCCAGGAGGCCAGATTTTTTTGCACCTCCCGCTGGTAGTCCAAATCCAGCACGGCATGGACCACGCAGCTGCGCCCGGAGGCGGCGGCAATCACCGTGCCCCGGGGGTCCGCCACGCAGGAGCGGCCAAAGGGCGCGTCCCGCCGGACCTGGCCGAACTGATTGGCCCCCACGGTGTAGGTCAGATTGGTGAGGGCGGTGCTGCGAATGAGCAGGTCCCAGTCGTCCACCCGGGCGGGGAGGGGCTGGCCGCAGGGGAACTGGGCGGGACACACCAGAATCTCCGCCCCCTTCAGGCACAGGGTCCGGGCCAGCTCCGGGAAGCGCAGGTCGTAGCATACCAGTACCCCCACCCGGCCGAAATCCGCGTCCACCAGACACAGCTCAGCTCCCGCCTGCATATAGGAGGACTCCTGATAGCCCGCCGCGTCGAAGAGATGGATTTTGCGGTATTTCCCCAAAATCTCACCCTCCCGGTCAATGGTCAGCACGGTGTTGCAGATTTTATTCTCCCCCGCCCGCTCGGGGATGCTGCCGGGAATGAGGTAAATCCGGTGCTCCCGGGCCAGCGCCCGCATCCGGTCCACAAAGGGGTCCGGCCGCTCCAGGTCGATAGCGCAGTCCAGGGCGTCCTGCCGGCTGGCCGGGGTGTACCGGCAGTATTCCGGAAAGACCATCAGGTCCAGCTTGGGGTCCTCCTCCGCCGCCTGGAGGAGCAGCCGCTCCATCTCACGCTGGTTTTCCTCCGCGGTCCCGGTACTGCCGCATTGGCCGATGGCGATGTGAATCATAAATAAATTTCCTCCTGTCCCCTTGGTGGGACCAGTGTATCACAGTTTTTCTTTCATTGTCAACGAATTATCCCGCAATAAAGGCCCAAAAAACAGGTCGAAGTTTCACACAGAACAGCACCCTTAACGCTCAAATATACCCGGCAGCAGTGCTTCATCTAAGACGAATCAGATTCAGAAGGACCTTTCGTTCATTTGGAATCTCGCCGTTTAATACCTGCTCCAGCAGTCTATTCAATACGCGGCCCACTTCCGGACCCGGAGCAATTCCTGCTGCAATCACATCCTGGCCGTTTACATTCAAATCTTTCAAGGAGAAGCACTGACCCTGGGTGACGATCTCCTCCGCCTTCGCCTTCATCTCCTCCAGCTTGGCAAGCCGGTCCTGGACTAGCTCATAGCTCTGTCCCATTCCGTCCGCCCGCTTGACCTCCAGCAGCTGGAAAAGGGTCTCCGGACCTAGTCTCCCCAGCCATTTGCGGACGGACCGCTCCCTGTTTGGAATTTGGACGTCGTGATACCCCACCAGGGTAACCACCCGCTCTCGGGTTTTGTTGTCGAATTTCAGGTTCCGAAGCATCTCATCGGCCAGCTTTGCGCTGACTGCCGGGTGGCCGTAGAAGTGGTCAATTCCATTTTCGTCGGTGGATTTGCAGGCGGGCTTTCCGATATCGTGAAGGAGCATGGTCAGACGCAAAACCAAATCAGCAGGGGCGGCCTCCACCGCGTGGACAGTGTGCTCCCAGCCGTCCCAGCAATGCCAGGGATTGTTTTGCTCCAGGGTGACCAGCGGTTCCAGCTGAGGCCAGAACTGGCATAGCACATCGGGGTACTGCCGCAAAATGTTCCCGGCTTTCTCACCTGCCAGGAGCTTGCATAACTCCACATGGATCCGCTCCGCCGCCACGTACCGGAGCATATGGCGGTTTTCATGGATAGCCTGGGCGGTCCTTTCCTCAATCCCATAGCCAAGCACAGCGGCAAACCGCAGCGCCCGCATAACTCGCAGGCCGTCCTCCTGGAAGCGGCAGGCGGGCTCCCCCACGCAGCGGATCCGTCCAGCTTTGATATCGTCCGCACCGCTAAACGGGTCTCGTAAATTACCCTCCAAATCCATGGCGACGGCGTTCATGGTAAAGTCCCGCCGGGCCAGGTCGGCCTCCAGGCTGGAGACAAACTCCACATAGTCCGGCCGGCGGCTGTCGGAGTAGGGCCCCTCGGTGCGGTAGGTGGTGACCTCATAGGGCTCGCCGCCCTCCAGTACAGTGACGGTGCCGTGCTTCAGCCCGGTCTCAATGATCCGCCGCCCGGCAAAGCAGTCCTCCGTCTCCTCCGGGCGGGCGGAGGTACAGATATCCCAATCGTGGGGTTCCACGCCCCGAAGCAAGTCCCGCACACAGCCGCCCACCAGGTATGCCTCATGGCCTGCGTCGGTGAGAGTCTGGAGGATGTGCTCCGCACCAGGGGGAATGTTAAATTTCATCCCGTATCACCCTCTCGTTTTTACCTCTATCTGGAGAGCGGTCTTTTCCCTGCTCTAGAGACAATTATAGCAAAATCACATTCCGCCCACAATACCATTGAAACACATTTCCTTCGTTCCAATAGCTTGTCCAGTGTCCCTAGGTCACAACGCCCCATGTGGTTGAGCCCAAATTTCCCGGCCTGGTCGAGCAGTATGTCAACCTGGGCGACGCCTACCAGAAGGAGGGCCTGCAATCCGTCCGGGAGGAGCTGATGTCCTGCATGAAGGGCTACAAGGGCTGTTATCAGCGGGCCTACCGGTGTTTGGGGGCGGCCGCGGAGATTTTTGAGGATATGCGCTCCACGCTGCTCACCGAGCCCCTGGAAAACCACCTGTCCAAGCGGGCCAAGGGCATTCTCCAGCGGGAAATTCCCCGGCGGAAAAATGTCCGGGCCGGAACCGTCCGCCAGCGGTTTCTGGGGGCGGTCACCCACCAGGGGGTGCTGTGCCTCACGGAGACCGCCCAGGTCCAGTGCTCCAAAATCTATGCCCTGGCAGACCGCTGGGGGCTGGCCGGGGGACTGCTGTCCTACCTGCTGGCGGGCGCGGTCCAAAACGGCTACGATGTGGTGGCCTGCCCGGACCCCATGGCCCCGGACCGCCTGTCCCACCTGCTGATCCCCGAGCTGGAGCTGGCCTTTTTGTCCGTCCCCGAGCTGGAGACCCCCTTCCGGCGGCTGCGGCTGGACAACGCCGTAGACGACGCTCTGCTGCGCAAAAACCGTCCTCAGCTGCGCTTTGCCCACAAGGTCTATGCCGCCTTGGTAGAAGAGGCCGTTCATTCTCTGGCCCAGGCCAAGGAAATGCACGACCATCTGGAGGGCCTTTACAACCCCTTTGTGGATTTCGGCAGGGTAGAGGAGACCGCCCTGCGCATTTTCCGTGAGCTATGAAAACAGCCCCGCGCACTCACTGAGGAGGCGCGGGGTTTTTCACCGCTTCTATTCAGGAATCTTTATATGGTTCCGCTCTCGTGTAGGGCTCCGGGTTGTCGGTGAGGCCCACCAGGTAATCTACGGAGACCTTATAGGTCAGCGCAATTCTCATTAAGATGGAAAGCTTGGGTTCTCGCCTGCCGCGTTCGTAATTTTGGTAAGCCGCTTCTGTAATGTCGCTGTAGACTGCAACGTCAATTTGTCTATACTTCATTTTTTCCCGGCATTCCCGTAGTCTTTTCGGCAAAATATCAATCACCATAACGCACCTGCACTAACGATTGTCTTGACAATTTAGTATATGGTGATATAATTATTTATATCCTGACAATCATTAAGCTTGTATGGAGGTGATTCCCATAGAGTCAAATCTTAACCTAGAAATGCTCGCACGTGTCATTGGCTGGAGCGTAATCGAATACCTGAAACAAGACGGAACCCTTCATCAAATAAAAGCGGAGACAGAAGCGGATGCAGTTCGTGCCCTCAACCAAATTCAATGCGTCCTGAATGACCAGAGCCTCAAGGATCCGGAATGCTTCCAACGTATTGAACGCATTGTGGAAGCCCTCCACGCCTGTGGCCTCTCCACCAGCCGTCACAACTTTTAATCCTTAAAATTACATATGCAGGCGCGGCCTGTGGCCGCCCGTCCTATGTCCCCCTACCAAACACACAGTACCATCCCCTTGGCCGCTCATCTCTCGGCCAAATCCATGCTTCCGCGGGCGGTCACAGGCCGCGCCTGCAATTTGTAAAAATGCCGCCCAAAACGGGGCGGCATTCTTCATTTGATTCGGTTCAGCCGCTCCAATAAAAATTGCGCCGCCAGCCCGGTAAACAGCCCCGCCGCCGCCCCCGCCAGCAGCAAATAGGGCAGCCACGCAAACACCGCCCAGCTCTTCAGCATTCCGGCGGCCACCAGCAGCTGCCCCACATTATGGAACATTGCGGAAATGGGGCTGAGCAGCCAAATCTGTTTTGGGGTAAATATCCCCTTCAGGCCGCACATCGCCGCCCAGCACAGCAGTCCGCCTCCCAGACTGTAAAAAAAGGCGGACATCTGCCCGGAGAACACCGCCCCCAGAAACACCCGGGACAGCAAAATCAAAAGGGCGTCCCCAGGCCCCAGGGCCATCACCGCATACACCGTGACAATGTTGGCCAGTCCCAGCTTGGCCCCCGGGATGGGCAGCACCGGCAGCTGGACTTCGATCAGAAAGATGGTCAGAGCCACGGCGGTCAGCAAGGCCAGCCGGGCCAGCCGCCGGGGATCAGCCGGTCTGGGCGTCAAGCGGGCTCCCTCCTTCCTCAATCTGAACAATCAGCTGGTTGGGCAGACAGACGATGGGGACGCGTCCGTCCGCAATCCACCCCTGATGGACACACACCTGGTCCGGGCAGTCCGCCTGGGCCACCCGCACCCGGCCCCCGGCCACCTCCACCCGGTTGTGGGGGGCCTGGAACACACCGTCCCGGTGAAGGGGACTCTCCCAGAGCACTTCCCCTGCCCGATAGACCCGGACCATCTCTCCGGCCCGGCCCCCGGACAGGAGCAGATACCCGGCGGACAGTACAAGCACCGCCCCAAAAATTCCAATAATCCACCGCTTCACCGCCGGATCACCTCCACATCCCGGTCCTCATAGCCGGTGTTCAGCACAAACCGGTCCTCCAGCCCTTCCGTGACGGCGATGCTCCCATCCTCACTCACCAGCACCGCCTCAAACTCCGGGTGCGCCCGCCAGTAAGCGGCGGCTTCCTCCCGGCCCATCACAAACAGCGCGGTGGACAGGCCGTCGCACAGGGTCCCCGAGTCCCCCACAATGGTCACAGAGCTCAGTCCGCTCCGGGCAGGGGCCGCGGTGTCCGGATCCATAATGTGCCAGTACCGCAGGCCGTTTTCTTCAAAAAAGCGCTGATAGCCTCCGGAGGTGACCACCGCCTGGTCCACCACAGACAGCACCAGCAGATAGTCCTCCCCCTCCGGGTCCTGGACGCCCACCCGCCAGGGGTCCCCGGTGGGGCGGCTTCCAATGGTCTGGACGTTGCCTCCCAGGCTCAGAATGGCGCACTCCACCCCCATCTCCCGCAGCTCCCGGGCCAGCACCTCCCCGGCGTAGCCCTTGGCGGTTGCGCCGAAGTCCAGCTCCATGCCGTCGGGGAGCCGGATTCGGTTTTCCTCCAGCTCCACCCGGGAATAGTCAATGCAGGCGGCCAGCTCCTCCAGGGTCTCCGCGTCGGGAACCCGGTACTCCCCGGTGGTAAAGCCCCAGGCCCGCACCGCCGGATAGGCGGTCAGATCCAGCGCCCCCCCGGTCTCACGGCAGAGGTCCAGCGTCCGGGCGGCCAGCTCGTACAGCTCCTCCGGCACGGCGGTCCACTCCCCCCGGGCATGGTTGACCGCATATGTCTCACTCTGGGTCCGGGTAACGGAAAACAGCTGCTCCAGGGCCTGAATGCGCGCAGACGCGTGGGCCAGGGCTTCCTGGCCATTCCTTCCATATATGGTAAACTGCATCAGGGTATCCATGGCGAAGGTCTGGCTGCTGTACGCCTGGGGCTGGCAGCCTGTCAGCAAAAAAATACACAAAAACAGTGGAAATAGCTTGCGCATTGCAACAAAACTCCTTGGATATAGATGGTAGAATCTATTATAACCTCCTCCCAGGCGGGAGGCAAGGCTCGGTTTTTGTCGAATTCTGCGATGAAAAGTTCTGGAAAACCCATTTTTTTCCAAAAAAATCACTTGCGAATGCTGTCCGATTGTGATACATTTGTAAAGACCGGTCCGAAAGGCCCCGCATCTGGGGAAAACGGCGGAAATCCGCCAGAAGGAGACGTGATGATATGGAAAGCAGACGTATTTTAGTGGCGGACACTGGAGAGGATTTCCGCCGCAGCTTTGTGGAGGCCGTTCGCGCGGAGGGCGACATTCAAGTGGCGGGCGACACCGGCGACGGGGTGGAGCTGCTGCGCATGGCAGAGACCCAGCGCCCCGACGTGATCGTGATGGAGATGGTGCTCACCGGTATGGACGGGCTGGAGGTGCTGGAGGCTCTGCCCACCCTGAAGCTGGAGCGGCGGCCCCGGGTGCTGATTTTGTCGAGCTTTGCCAAGGGGACTATGGCGGAGCTGGCGGCAGCCAAGGGGGCGGATCACTACATGACCAAGCCCTGCCGGGTGTCCACCGTGTGCGAGCGCATCCGCCAGCTGTGCGGGACGGGGACCTTGGAGGACAGCCGGGACCGGGGCCAGAACCTGGAAGCGGTGGTTACTGCCATTATCCACGAGATCGGCGTCCCCGCCCACATCAAGGGCTACCAGTATCTGCGGGAGGCCATTCTTCTGGCGGTGGCCGACCGAGAGGTTATCAACGCGGTGACCAAGGTGCTCTACCCCGAGGTGGCCAAACGGTTCGGGACCACGGCCAGCCGGGTGGAACGGGCCATCCGCCACGCCATTGAGGTGGCCTGGGACCGGGGCGACCTGGAAACCCTGCAAAAATATTTCGGCTACACCGTGTCCAACGTAAAGGGCAAGCCCACCAACTCTGAATTCATCGCCATGATTGCCGACCGCCTGCAATTACAGCAGCGGGAGGGATAACGCGGAGAGGCCGCCGGAAGGCGGCCTCTCATTTTGTCAATCGGGGCTGATGGTGTAGTTGGGAGCCTCTTTGGTGATATAGATGTCGTGGGGATGGGACTCCCGCAGGCCCGCGGCGGTGATCTGAATGAACTGGGCTTTCGCCTGCAATTCCTCAATGCTGCGGCAGCCGCAGTACCCCATACCGGCCCGGAGACCGCCCATCAGCTGATAGATGGCGTCGCTGACCCCTCCCTTATAGGGGACCCGGCCCTCCACGCCCTCGGGCACCAGCTTTTTGTTGCTCTCCTGGAAGTAGCGGTCCTTGGAGCCCTTGCCCATAGCCGCCAGGGAGCCCATGCCCCGGTACACCTTGAACTGGCGGCCCTGGTAGATCTCCGTCTCCCCCGGGGACTCCTCACAGCCCGCCAGCAGGGAGCCCAGCATAACCACGCTGCCCCCGGCGGCGATGGCCTTGGTCAAATCGCCGGAGAACTTCACGCCGCCGTCGGCAATGATGGGTACGCCGTACTCCGCCGCCACCTGGGCCGCGTCGTAGACGGCGGTGATCTGGGGTACACCGATGCCGGCCACTACGCGGGTGGTGCAGATAGAGCCGGGGCCAATGCCCACCTTCACGCAGTCCGCTCCGGACTCAATGAGGTCCCGGGTGCCCTGGGCGGTGGCCACGTTGCCGGCAATGAGCTGCACATCCGGATACAGGGCCTTGATGCGCTTCACGGTTTCCAGCACGTTGTGGGTCTGGCCGTGGGCGGAGTCCAGGGCCAGCACGTCCGCCCCCGCATCCACCAGGGCCTTCACCCGGTCCAGCACGTCGGGGGTGGCCCCGATGGCCGCGCCCACCAGCAGGCGGCCCTTCTCGTCCCGGGCGGAGTTGGGATACACCTCCGCCTTTTCGATGTCCTTGATTGTAATCAGGCCCTTGAGGCGGAACTCGCTGTCCACGATGGGCAGCTTTTCGATCTTATGCCGCCGCAGAATCTCCTTGGCTTCCGCCAGGGTGGTCCCCTCCGGGGCGGTGACCAGGCGGTCCTTGGTCATAACGTTGTCGATCAGCTGGTTCATGTCCGTCTCGAACTTCATGTCCCGGTTGGTAATGATGCCAATGAGCTTGCCGCCGTCGCAGATGGGCACGCCGGAGATGCGGAACTTGGCCATCAGCTCGTCGGCCTCCGCCAAGGTATGCCCCGGGGCCAGCCAGAAGGGGTTTGTAATAACCCCGTTTTCCGAGCGCTTTACCATATCCACCTGCTCGGCCTGCTGGCTGATGGACATATTTTTATGAATGATGCCGATGCCCCCCTCCCGGGCCACGGCGATGGCCATACGGTACTCCGTCACCGTATCCATTGCGGCGCTGATCAGGGGGATATTTAATGTGATCTTCTTGGTCAGTTGGGTGTGCAGGTCCACTTCGGCGGGCAGCACGTCGCTGGCCGCGGGGATCAGCAGCACATCGTCGAAGGTGAGGCCCTGTTTGAGGAACTTCTCCGAGGCATTGCGATTGACCATGGGTACCAACTCCTTTTCGCAGAATTTCAAGGTGTAAGATGCTCTATTGTACTATTTTTCAAGCGGGCTTGTCAATCACCGGGCGACGTTTTCGCAGAAATTCATCAGAATGGAGGCCGCCTGGGCCCGGGTGGCCCCGCCGCCGGGGGACAGCCGTCCGTCGTCCAGGCCGTTGATCAGCCCCGCCCCGTTGGCCCAGCTCATGGCCTCCCGGGCGTAGCCGCTGATGCGGCTGCTGTCCGCAAACCGGGACAAATCCGCCCGCTGGCTGGTGGAGTAGCCCTTCATCTGGGCATACTGGAAGAGGATGCGGGCCATCTGCTCCCGGGTGATGGGGTCGTTGGGGCCAAACAGGCCGTCGCCGTAGCCGCTTACGATGCCGTGGGAGGCTGCCCAGGCCACCGGCGCGGCGTAATACTGCCGGGGAGATACGTCGATGAAGTCGGACAGTCCGGTCTCGGGCTGTCCCTCCAGCTTGTAGAGGATGGCCACGATCATAGCCCGGGTGGTGGTGACATTGGGGCTGAAGAAGGTCTCGTCGGTGCCCGACATAAGCCCCCGGTCATAGACGTAAGACACCGCGTCGTAAAACCAGTCCTTTTCCCGCACATCGGTAAAGGGCAGCCTCCCGGGCCGGGGGTCCTCCTCCGTCTGGGACACAAAACTCGCGCTGACGGAGACGGGGGAGGCGGGCATGGTGAAGGTATACCGCTCGTTGCGCACATGGACCAGCCGCAGCCGCTGTCCGGTGCCGTCCACGGCGGTGAGCTCCTTCAGCTTATACCCCGCTTCGGGGGTGGCATAGACGGTGACCTCGGCATCCGCCTGGGCCTGAGACGGGTCCACCCGCAGGTTTCCGTGGGCGGAGGCCGTTGTGGTGATCCAGTAGCCGCTCCCGCCAGTGGAGGGGGGCTGCGTTGTATTGTTGTTGGTGTTGTTGATGCCCACCCAGGCGCCGCTGGCGTTGGCGTAGGGCTTCAGGTCCCGGTCCAGCAGGGTGATGCGGGCCTGGACCGGCGGGGTGTACGCCCCGCCCAGCTGGAGGGTCCCCAGGCTCGGTGACGCCCCCTGAGTGGGGCAGGCGTTCAGGTCCAGATAGACGGTCACCCGGGTCTGGCCCCCCACTGTCTGCACCAGACAGCGGGGGCTGTAAGCGGCGGCGTTCTGGGGGGTGAACAGGGCGCTCTGCTGGGGCTCGTTCCACAGCAGCTCAAGCTGCGCGCCGTACACCGGGCCGGTGAGGCCCGCCAGGGACAGGCTGGCGCTGCCCGGAGCGCCCCCCGGCTGGCAGATGATCGAAGGGTTGCCGTTGTTGGCGGCGAACACGGGCAGCTGGCACAGCAGGGCCAGAACAATCAGCCAGGAACACAGTTTTTTGGTCATTTCGCGCCTCCTTCCAGGACGATCACCGGCAGAACGTCGCCGCCGGGGGAGTTCACCCACGCGGTTTCGGCGGTTTTGTGCTGCTTGTCGGTCTTGCCGGGCACGTCGCACTGATAAATCTCCATCTTCACCTGGCTGGGCAGCAGGTTCACGCCGCTGCAGTTGGACTGGGACTGTCCGTCCTGGGCGGGCTTTTGGAGCGCCGCCTCCGCCTTCTCATCCAGCACAAAGACGAAGATGCCGTCGGCCACGGTGGAGACCTCCGCGTTACCGTAATCCTCCGCGAACAGGTACAGCTCGCCGTTCAGGGGGCGCTCTTCCACCGCCTTGGTCTCGCCGTCGTCCTCGGTGACGGTGAACCGGCCCACCGCCCGGATGCCGTTAAACACGGGCGTGCCCCGGTAGGTTCCCACAATCACCAGGGAACCGGCGGGAATCTCGCCGTAGGCCGTTTGGAGGGTGCCGATGGCGGCAAATTCACCCTCCGCGTCCGTCCAGAAGGCCACGTCGTCCCCGGCGTACTGAATCAGCTCGACCTTGGCCCCCTCGGGCACGTTGGTAACTATGACGGTCTCTGCGTCATAGGTCCAGATGCGGCTGTCGGGCTTGGTGGTGCCCGGGTGGTTCAGGTAGGACACAAAGCTCTCCTTGTCGTCCACGGCCTGATTGTCTTTGAAATAGCCGGTCCGGGCGGTCTTGCCGTTGACTGTGACCTCGAACTCCCCTTCTGTGGGGACTGTTCCGGTGATTTTGATGCCGGAAACAGAGGTCTTTTCCTTCAGGGTAAAGGTCCAGGCGCCATTCTTGCTCTCGACTGTATACTGCTCCTCCGGCACCACATCGTCATAGGCAATGCGCACCTCGCCAGCGGACACAGTTTCGCCAATCTTGTTGCCCAGCAGATCATAGGCGTTCACGCTGTACTCATAATTCCGATGGTTGGCGGTGCCCACCACATCGGTATAGGCCGGCTCCTTGGTGAACGCAATGGATTTGCCGTTCCGGAGAATCTCATAGCCCTGGATGCTGCCGGTGAGCTTGGAATTGTCAATGGTAATCTTGACCTCTTTGTCTTTTTCCGGATCCACGCTGGCAGTAAAGGTGCCGGAAGCGGTCCCGGTATTGTTCAGGCGGTCCCGGCGGCTCTGGTCGCTCAGATACCAGATGGCCCGGGTCTCGTCCTCGTAGGTCTCCAGCTTTTTCTTTGTGGCGTCGCTCAGAGTCATGCCCCAGCGGGTGAAGAACTCGGTCAAATCCTTATTCGCCACGGCGCTGGCGGTGAGGGCGACCCGGTCGTCATAGGAGGTCTGGCCCGCGAAATAGGTCCCGGCCTTCCAGTCCTTGAAGAACCTGTTATAGAAATCGTTGGGATTTGCGCCGCCGTCATAGGCCAAATGGAGCTGCCAGTACATCCCCAGCTGCACAAACACGTCGTTGGACGCGCCGGGATAGCCCTGGGCCGTCTTGGTAAAGATGGCGGGGTATTTATTGCTGGCCTCCAGACGGGAGGCGCCGGTATTCTGCGCTCCGTCCCAGGTCTGGACCATCAGGGCGTAAATATTGTTGGTGATCTCGGCCTTGCCCAGCTTGTCCATGTTATGGCCGATCTCGTGGGCGATGCCCCAGCCGAAGAGCTGGTTGCCGTCGGCGATGGGCTTTCCGGCCGCCATCCCGGCGCAGGAGCCCGTACCGATGCCGATGTGATTGCCCGCCGCGTACATGAAGGCCCCGGAGAACATCTGCATACAGCGGATATTCTGCCGCAGGTTCATGTCGCTGCTTCCGTAAGTCTTGTCGATGCCCTGGGTTGTGAGGCAGATGTGCATCACGTCCTCCCAGGCCAGGATGCTGTTGTACAGGCTGTCCACTGTGGCGCTCTTCACAGAGGCGGCGGGCAGGGACAGCAGAACGGAGGGCGTGGCGATCTCCGTCACGTTCAGGCAGTCCACCCCCTGGCTGAAGGCGTTCAGCTCGGTGAGATAGGCGCTGATTTTCTCCCGGCGCTGGGTCTCGCTCAGGGCATACCAGTCGGACAGCTCCAGGGCGGGGATATCGACGGCCATACGCACGTGCAGCTTGATCTGCTCCCCATGGGTGCCGCCATAGGTGTAGTACAGGCTGCCACCCCGGGGGGTGTTTTCGCTGCCGATTTTGGGGACGGTCAGCACGTTCCGGCCATTTTGCAGCTCGCCCATCTTCGCGCTCCAGGCGGAGGCCTCCGCGTTGTGCTGGGAGGCGTAAAGGGCCACGCTCTCCCCGGCGGGGATGCCGGAGGCGTACACCACAATCTTACTTTCCGCGTTGTGGCTGGGGTCGGCCTGGGCCTGGGCAGCCGCGCCCAGGGGCTGGAGGACGCTTCCTCCCTGCTTGTAGGGATTCTTCCCGTTGAGGGAGTACAGCCGGTTCAAAACCACGCCGCTGCTTCTGCCTGCGTTCAGCAGCTCCTCCGCCAGCCTCAGCTCGTCGGTCAGGATATCCACATCCATGTAATACTTGCCCTCGTCGCTGTTCAGCCGGTCCCGGAGCCCGTTGATCTGGGCCAGAGTGACCCCGGGCTTCAGGGTGGTGCAGGATGCGTCGGCAAACAGGTCCGCCACCCGCTCAGGCAGGTCATGGCTGGGGTTGTAGGACAGGAACATCAGCTCCGCCAGGCTTACGGGCAGATAGTCCCGCTGCTCCACGGTGACGGCGATTTTCTTCACATTCCGGGCCGGGGAGAAGGGGAGAAGGGCGAATTTGCCCATGTTGTTCACGGCGGGCCAGGTGCGGGTGTTGCTGGTCTGGCCGCTGCTGGGGGCAATCACGGTGCCGGGGCCGTTCAGGTCCTCCCCCTCGGTCCACACGGTCACCGTGTAGGAGCGCAGGTTGTTGGAGAAGGTCCCGTCCAGCCGGGAGACCCAGATCACACCGCTCAGGTCCTGGGGTGTTTTGAAGGTGCAGTTCACCTGCTTGCTGCGGGCAAAGCTGCCCTCTCCCCAGGCCTGAGAGGTCCAGTGGGTGCTGAAGTCCCCGTCGGCCATATTGGACTCCTGGAAGGGCTTTTCGGGGGTGTAATAGCTGTTGGCCACGTTGCTCCTGTCGGTGAGCCACACTTTTTCAAAGCTGTCGTACTCCAGCACGCCCTCCGTGGGGATGCCCGCCGGGCGCTCGTAGTCCACGGCGGTGGGGGTGCCGGTGGCAATACGGGAGGGGCCGCTCTCGCCCACCCGGTTGCCGGCCACGATATAGATGTAGCAGGGGGTGCCATTGGTCAGGTTATGCAGGGTCATGCGGGTGCCGGTGGTCTGGCTGCCGTACTGCTGATAGGCAGACGGACCTGCATTGGCCTGGGTGGTGTAATAGAGCTTATAATAGGTCGCGTTCTCGCTGGCCTTCCAGGACACCACCAGGGAGGACTCCAGGGCCGACACGTTTACCATATCCGGGGCGGAGGGGGCCCGCGCAGGCTGGGGCGTTCCGGCCACAGGGCTGGAGGGCTTGCCCATCCAGGCCCCATCCATGGGGGTGACGGTGAACAGATAGGTTTTCAAATTGCTCAGTCCTGTCACCGTGGCGGAGGGGACGTTCACCTGGAGGGTTTTCTTCTGCGCCCCGGCGCTGTCCCGGAGCCAGTATTCCACCTGATAGCCGGAGATGTTGGGCAGGGCGTTCCAGCGCAGGCTCACCTGCTCGCTGCCCTCCGTGACCGCCAGCCCCTTGATCTCGGAGTTAGGCATCACCGGGTTTTCCGGCACGATATCCCGCAAAAACTCCACGGTTTCCAGAACGGCGTACTGATTTTTTCCGGTTTTCTCCACCACAATGGTGATTTTCTTCACGGCCACCCGGCGGCCCAGGGGGACGGAGATCACATTGCTCCCCGCCGCCCGGCTCTGGGGCTGGGCGCTGTCGAAGGGAATTTCATAGAGGGTCCCGTCCCCGGCCTCCACCACCAGACGGCCCTTCCGGACCCCGGTGTCGTCCGCGGGAGAGGTGATAACCACTTCCTCCATCTCTGTGGGGCTGGAGAAGGACAGGGGGATGGACACGTTGTCCTCCCCGGAGGCGGTAAAGCCCACGCTCCGGCCGTTTTGGGCAAACAGGTCGTCCAGGCTGCCGGTGACGGAGACACCCGCCTGCTCCAGCTCCCGGCTGGAGGCGCTGGAATCCACCGGCGGGGCAAGCATCACCGTGTCCCGCACACCGGCGGTCCCGGCGGCGGTTATGCCCCGGCTGAGCCAGGACAGGTCCACAATGTCAATGGCCCCGTCGCCGTTCAGGTCATAGACCCGCAGGTCCTGGGGCGCGGTGGAGCCCAGAACGGCGGACATGGCGTCCCGGTCCAGCTGGTTCACCCAGCCATCCCCGTTCACATCCCCCAGGGTAAACGTGGCGTCCCCGGTGCCCAGGGTCACGTGCTGGGAGAAGCTGCCCAGGGTCACGCTCTGCCGGACTGTCCGGTACCCCAGGCCGGTGAGCTCCAGGATATAGCTCCCCAGGGGCAGACCGGAGACGGACAGGTCCAGATATCCGGCGCGCACCGAAACCTGGGCGGGGCAGCCGCTCAGGGTGGTGTCCGCCTTTTGGTACAGGGGAAGGCTGCCCAGAAGAAGCTGGCCCTGGTAAAGCTTTACCTGGACCTGGCGGCTCTGAAGCTGGGCGATGGGCTGGTCATAGTCCAGCCGGAGGGTGAGGGAAATGCTGCCGGATGCGGCGCCCGCCGGAGCCGCCCAGGCCGGGGACAGGGCGGAGCAGAGCACGGCAATGCACAGCAGTGCGGAGAGGAACCGGGAAAATCGTTTCATAGCAGTTGCGTCCTTTCTCTCCCCAAAATTTGGCATGACAGGGGAGGGGGGATTTATGGTCAACCAGAATTATACTATAGGGGGGCGGCTTCACGCAACCGGTTTTTTTAAAAAGGCCGGAAGTATGCTTTTTATGTCACAGAAAGTTTACAACCATTCCTTGTTTTTCCCTGGGGAATATGGTATGATGTGCTTTGCTGTATTAAAAAGAACAGGAGGGTACTCCTTTGAAACCGGATAAAAACAACAAAAAACGCAATCTCTTCGGCCTGGCCCAGCTGATCCTGTGGGCCCTGGTGGCCACCATCCTGGTGCGCGGCTGCACCTCCTCCTACGAAAACGCCAGCGTGGTCGAGGTCCCCTACACCGAGTTCCGCCAGATGGTGGAGGAGGGCGCGGTGGACACCGTGGACTTTGAGAGCGGCAAGTACACCTTCACCCTGCGGGAGGGCTTCACCTACGAGCTGCCGGAGGAGCAGCAGCAGACCCAGAACCTGATGAACGCCCTTCTGCCCGCCCCCAGCGCCCCCCAGGAGGTGAAGTACGTCACCATCCCCCTGGCCGGCGTGGAGGATTTTGAGCTGATGCAGCTCTTGATTGACCACGACGTCACCGGCTCCACCGAGCCGGCGGACCCCTCCGCCTATATGATTACCCTGCTGCTGAGCTACGTGCTGCCCATGCTTCTGATTCTGGGCGTGACGATTTTCCTCTTCCGGGGCATCGGCGGCAAGGGAGGCATGGGCGGGATCGGCGGCATCGGCGGAGTCGGCAAGGCCAACGCCAAGGTATATGTGGAGAAAAAGACCGGCGTGACCTTCCAGGACGTGGCCGGGCAGGACGAGGCCAAGGAATCCCTGCAGGAGATTATCGACATCCTGCACAACCCCCAAAAGTACACGGAAATCGGCGCAAAGCTGCCCAAGGGCGCGCTGCTGGTGGGCCCTCCGGGCACCGGCAAGACCCTGCTGGCCAAGGCCGTGGCCGGAGAAGCGGGAGTCCCCTTCTTCTCCATCTCCGGCTCCGATTTCGTGGAGATGTTCGTGGGCGTGGGCGCGTCCCGGGTCCGGAACCTGTTCCAGGAGGCCAGCAAAATGGCCCCCTGCATCATCTTCATTGACGAGATCGACACCATCGGCAAATCCCGTGACAACCGCATGGGCGGCAATGACGAGCGGGAACAGACTCTGAACCAGCTGCTGGCGGAGCTGGACGGCTTCGACCCGGGCAAGGGCGTGATCGTCCTGGGGGCCACCAACCGGCCCGAGGTGCTGGACAAGGCCCTGCTGCGCCCCGGCCGCTTCGACCGGCGGATTACCATCGACCGGCCCAACCTGGCCGGCCGGCTGTCCACCCTCCAGGTCCACACCCGGAAAATCAAGCTGGCGGAGGACGTGGATTTGAAGAAAATCGCCCTGGCTACCGCCGGCACCGTGGGCGCGGATCTGGCCAATCTGGTCAACGAGGCCGCCCTCCGGGCGGTGCGCCACGGGCGGCGGCTGGTGACCCAGGAGGACCTGCTGGCCTCCTTCGAGTTTGTCATCGCCGGCAGCGAGAAGAAAAATTCCGTGCTCACGGAGTTTGAGAAAAAACTGGTGGCCTACCACGAGGTGGGCCACGCCATGGTGGCCTGGAAGCAGAAAAACGCCGAACCGGTGCAGAAAATCACCATCGTCCCCCACACAGAGGGCTCCTTGGGCTACACCCTGCTGATGCCCGAGGAGGACAAGACAAATCTGCGCACCAAGGACGAGCTGATGGCCAAGATCATGGTGTCCATGGGCGGCCGGGCGGCGGAGCAGGTGGTGATGAACACCATGACCAACGGCGCCTCCCAGGACATCCAGGAGGCCACGGGCATCGCCCGGAACATGGTGGCCATGTTCGGCATGAGCGACCAGGTGGGCATGATGGCCCTGGGCTCCCCCCGGAATCAGTATCTGGACGGGGGCTACGGCCTGGACTGCGCCCAGGACACGGCGGCCCTGATGGACAAGGAGGTCAAGACCATCCTGGATTCCTGCTACCGGCAGGCGGTGACGGTCATCGAGGAGAACCGGGAGGATATGGACAAGGTGGTGGCCTATCTGCTGGAGAAGGAGACCATAACCGGCGGCGAGATGGTGGCCATCATCGAGGGCCGGGACCCGGCTCTGGTGGAAAACGCCTACGCCTCCACCAACGCCAAGCCCCGGCTGGAGGGCGGCATCGAGCCCCCCGCCCAGTTCATTCATATGACCAGCGAGGAAATTCTTCCCCCCGCGCCCCCGGCGGAGGAGCCCCAGGACGCCGCGCCCGGGGAGCCGGACGGACCGGAGGAACCCAAGGACTCTGAATAATCCCAAGGCGTCATACGGCAGAGTCCGTATGGCGCCTTATTCTTAACAAAGCGGAGGAATTTTAATGGGATACTTCCCTTTTTTCGCGGAAATCTCCAACAAGCGGGTGGTCATTGTGGGCAACGGCGCCGTGGCCAACCGAAAAAAACGGGCCCTGCTCCCCTTCGGGGCGGAGGTGGCCGTCATTGACCGGCCCTATATCCCCGGCGATCTGGAGAGGGCGGACTTTGTGATTGCCGCCACGGACGACCGGGCCCTGAACCGGGAAATCTGCCGCCAGTGCCGGGAGAGGGAGATACCTGTCAACTCCGCCACCAGCCGGGAGGACTCCACGTTTTTATTCCCGGCCCTGGTCCGGCGGGGGAGGGTCTGCGTGGGCATCTCCACCGCCGGCACAAATCCCGCCGCCGCCGCCTATCTGCGGGGCTTTCTGGAGGGCTGTCTGCCCCAGAGCCTGGACCCCGCCCAGGATGTCCGCCCCAGTACGGAGCGGTTAGCCCAGGATCTGCACACCGGTCGGGTCTTTCTCATCGGCGCGGGCTGCGGGGAGGCGGACCTGCTCACCCTCCGGGGCCTGAGCCGCTTGCAGAGCTGCCAGGCGGTGGTGTATGACGATTTAATTGACCCGGCCCTGCTGGATTTCGTCCCGGAAGGGGCGCAGCGGTTCCCTATGGGCAAGCGGGCAGGGCGGCCCTCCCCCTCCCAGGAGGAAATCTGTCAAGCTCTCATCGGCCTAGCCCGGCGGGGGCTGCGGGTGGCCCGGCTAAAGGGCGGGGACCCCTTTGTATTTGGCCGGGGAGGGGAGGAGGCCCTTGCCCTCCAGCGGGCGGGGATCCCCTTTGAGGTGGTGCCGGGGGTTTCGTCGGCCATCGCCGTCCCGGCGGCGGCGGGCATTCCGGTGACCCACCGGGAGATCAGCCGCAGCTTTCACGTCCTCACCGGCCACACCGTCCAGGGCCTGCCGGAGCAGCTGGACCGGCTGGCGGGACTGGAGGGGACGCTGGTGATTTTAATGGGCCTGAAGCACCTGCCCCAGATCGCCCGGCGACTGCTGGAGGCCGGGAAGGCAAAGGATACCCCCGCCGCCGTGGTCTCCGGAGACGGCACGGCAGTACGGGGGTGTCTGGAAAATATTTCGGATCTGGCCCGGGACACAAAACCCCCGGCGGTCATTGTCATTGGGGAGACGGCGGCCTTCTCTCTTCGCAGTAATACTGCCAGCCGTTAGGGGTCTGGAAGCGGCGGACCTCCACCCCAAAGACCCGGTTCAGAACGCCGGACGCAAAAACTTTCTCCGGGCTGTCCGCCATTTGCAGCCGCCCCCCGTCCAGCACCGCCAGCCGGTCCGCCCAGCGCAGGGCCTGACACAAATCGTGAAGGACCAGCACCACCGCCCGCCCCCGGTCCGCCAGCCGCCGGGCGCAGGAGAGCAGCCGGAACTGGTGGGCCACATCCAGATAGGCGGTGGGCTCGTCCAGCAGGACGTTCTGGGTCTGCTGGGCCAGGAGCATGGCCAGATAGACCTGCTGCCGCTGCCCCCCGGACAGTGCCGGCATAAGCCGCCCCTCCAGCCCCTCCGCCCCCGCTTCCCGGAGGGCCTCCCGGGCGATTTGCAGGTCCTGGGGCCGGTAGCGCCGGGGATAGGACAGGTGGGGGAACCGGCCGTGGAGAACCATCCGCCCCCCGGTGATGTTGGGCACGGGCCGGGACTGGGGCAGGTAAGACGCCCGTAAGGCCAGCTCCCTGGGGGAGAGCGCCCCCTGGAGGCAGCCGTCCACCACAATATCCCCCTCCAGAAGCGGTTCCAGGCCCAGAATGGTCCGCAGCAGGGTGGTTTTTCCGCTGGCGTTGGGACCGGCCAGCACGGTGATCTGCCCGTCGGGGAGAACCAGGTCCACCCCCTCCAGCACCCGCCGGCCCGGGTAGCCCGCGGCGCATTGCTTCAGCTCAATCACGGCTCCGGCCTCCTCTCTGGCGCAGGAGCAGCCACAAAAAGAAGGGGCCTCCCGCCACGGACAGCACAATGCCCACAGGCACCTCGTAGGGGGCGAACAGGGTCCGGCCCAGCAGGTCGCACAGGGTGAGCAGCGCCGCGCCCCCCAGGGCGCAGGCCGCCAGCAGAGGACGGCTCTCCTCCCCCACATAGCGCCGGGCCATATGGGGGACAATCAGCCCCACAAAGCCCAAAAGCCCCGAAAAGCTTACCGCCGCCCCGGCCAGCGCCGCCGCCGTTCCCAGCAGCAGCAGCCGCCACCGCTTCACCCGCAGGCCCAGACTCTGGGCGGTGTCCCCGCCCAGGGCCAGAATGTCCAGCTCCCCCGCCGCCAGCAGAGCGCAGCCCACCCCCGCCAGGATGATGAATCCGGCGGGGTTCAGCTTTGCCAGGGTCAAATTGGACAGCCCGCCGATGCGAAAGTCCGAATAGCCGTTCAGGGCGTCGGGGAAGAAGGTCACCACCGCGTCGATGCCCGCCCCGAAGATGCTGGACACGGCCACCCCCGCCAGCACCACCGTGAGCTTGGCCGCCCCGGTCCGCTGAGCCAGAGCCAGCACCAGCAGCACCCCCGCCAGTGCCCCTAAAAAGGCCGCGACGGGCGTTAAAAACGGGTACTGGGGGGCCACGGCGCACACCAGGGCCACCATCAGCCCCGCGCCGGAATTGACCCCAATGATATTGGGGGCCGCCAGGGGATTGGCCAGCACACTCTGGATGATGGCTCCGGACACCGCCAGGGCCATCCCCGCCAGCAGGCAGGCCAGGGTCCGGGGCAGGCGCACATAGCCGATGATATAGCGGCTCAGGCTGTCCCGGGCGAAGAGGGAGACGGTGACCGGGCCCACGCACAGGCTCAGAACTGCCGCCAGCACCGCCAGGGCCAGCAGGAAAAGCAGCTTATGGGTACAGGATCTGGGCCAGCTGTTCATAGGCGTCCCCCCAGCGCTCGTTTGGCTTCAGGTTATAAAGGCGGTTGTCCAGTATATGGAACCGGCCCTCCTTCACCGCCGTCAGGGTCTGCCAGGCCGGGTTGGACAGCAGGGCCTCCTCCAGCCGCCCCCGGGCCACGGTGGGGTCGGCCCCCTGGAGGACGGCGAAAATAAAGTCCGGATCCTGCTCCAGAATGACCTCCAGACTCAGCTGCTCCAGCAGGCCGGTTTCGCTGTCGGCGATGTTGACGCACCCCAGGTCGGCCATCATTTCCCCCAGTACGCTGTTTTTGCTGTTTTTCACCTTGCAGCTGCTGCCGGTGGAGCGGATATAGAGCACCGTGGGCCGGGAGCCGTCCGCCCGCTCCACCGCCCGGTCCACCTGGTCCTGGAGGGCCTGGCCGTAGGTCTGGTAGCGGTCCGGCCGGCCGGTGATCTGGGTGCAGATGTCCAGCATATGCAGATAATCCTGAAAATTGGTCACCTTAAAGTAGGCCACCGTCCACCCGGCCTGTTCAAACTGATCCAGCAGCTCCACGTTGGAGGCAGTGTTGACGCTGGCCAATATCAGGTCCGGCCGGGCGGAGGCCAGCAGCTCCAGGCTGGGCTCGGAGGTGGTGCCGATATTCTGGATCTCCAGAGTCAAGCCGAAGCTGGTCCAGGCGTCGTCCGCCGCCGCCGCCAGGGAGTCCTCCCCGCCGGCCAGCAGCCAGATATCCGCGAAGCTGCCCAGCATGGCGGCCACCCGGTCCGCCTTCTGAACGGTGACCTCCCGGCCCAGGGCGTCGGTGAAGGCAACGGCCGGGGCCGGGGGCGAATCCGCCGGAGCGGGGGAGGGGGCGCAGCCCGCCAGCAGCAGGCACAGGCAGATTATAATTCCATTTCGTCTCATGTGCGGTTCTCCTTCACAATGGGCTTCCTATAGTTTACTGCTTTATGGGCAAATGTCAATGAAAATTCCCGTATTCCCCTGTTAATTTTGTCCAATCTATAGGTGGACAGATAGGCGGTTCTCCTATAAAATGGGTTCACTAAACTAAAAAATGGGAGCGATGTTTTTATGGATATTCCGCAGCTTCTGCGCCATGTGGACCACACCATTCTTTCCCCCTGCGCTACCTGGGAGCAGGTTAAAACCGCCTGCGACCAGGCCCTTGCCCACAACACCGCCACCGTCTGCATCCCGCCCCGGTATGTGAAGCGGGCGGCGGACTATGTGGGCAGCCGCCTGAAGCTCTGCACGGTGGTGGGCTTCCCCAACGGCTACTCCACCCCGGAGGTCAAGGTATTTGAGACAGAGGACGCCATCCGCAACGGGGCGGACGAGATCGACATGGTGGTCAACCTGGGGCTGGTGAAGGACGGCGACTGGGAAGGGGTGGTGTCCGAGATCAAGGCGGTCAAGGCCTCCTGCAAGGGCCGGATTCTGAAAGTAATCGTGGAGGCCTGCCTGCTGACCCGGGAGGAAAAAATCAATATGTGCCGGGTGGTGTCCATGTCCGGAGCGGATTTCCTGAAAACCTCCACCGGCTTTTCCACCGGCGGAGCCACCCTCACCGACGCGGCCCTGTTCCGCCAGCAGCTGGCCCCCGGGGTGCGGCTGAAGGCCGCCGGCGGCATCAAGACTCTGGAGCAGGCTCAGTCCTTTTTGGACGCGGGAGCCGACCGGATCGGCGCCAGCGGACTGCTGGACTGTCTGTAAAAGCAGCGCCTCCCCTGCCGGGGAGGCGCTGCTTTTGTCCGTTTCTCCAGGCACTGCAGCCGGGAATTGACATCGTTTTCTGAAAAGGGTACAATAGAACTATCCGTTTCAGACCAATTCTATCTTTTAAAATGCAGGGAGTTGCACTTATGCCCAATCAAACCGCCACCCGGATTTCTCCGGAGGAAATTCAGCGCCAGAACGATCTGTGCCGCCAAATCGCCCGGCTCCAGCAGAGCCTGGACGCACCCCCCCTGGCCCTGGTCCAGACCTACGGCTGCCAGCAGAACGAGGCCGACTCCGAGCGCCTGCGGGGCTATCTGGCCCAAATGGGCTTCGGCTTCACCGCCGACCCGGAGCAGGCCAGGATCATCGTTATCAACACCTGCGCCATCCGGGACCACGCCGAGCGCAAGGTGCTGGGCACCGTGGGGGCGCTGGTCCACACCAAGCGCCGCCGGCCGGAGCAGCTCATCTGCCTGTGCGGCTGCATGGCCCAGGAGCCGGAGGCGGCGGAGAAAATAAAAAAATCCTTCCGGCACGTGGACCTGGTGTTCGGCCCCCAGGCCCTGTGGCGGTTTCCGGAGTTTATCCATGCCCTGCTCACCCGCCGGGGCCGGATTTTCGAGGTCGCCGACGAGCCCGGATCGATCGCCGAGGGCATCCCCATGGTCCGGCAGGACCCGGTAAAAGCCTGGGTGTCGGTCATGTACGGGTGCAACAACTTCTGCTCCTACTGCATCGTGCCCTACGTCCGGGGCCGGGAGCGGTCCCGCCGGCCGGAGGACATTTTGGCCGAGGTCCGGGAGCTGGCCCAGAACGGCTGCCGGGACATCACCCTGCTGGGACAGAATGTGAATTCCTATGGGAAGGACCTGGAAACGCCCCTGGAGTTCGCGGACCTGCTGGAGCAGATCAACGCCGTCCCCGGGGATTTTCTGATCCGGTTTATGACCTCCCACCCCAAGGACGCCACTCAGAAGCTGTTTGAGACCATGGCCCGGTGCGAAAAGATTGCCCCGGTGCTCCACCTGCCCTTCCAGGCGGGGAACGACCGGGTGCTGAAGGCCATGAACCGGCACTATGACCGGGCCCAGTATCTGGACGAAATCCGCCGGCTGCGGGCGCTGATTCCGGATATTGTGCTGACCTCCGATGTGATTGTGGGCTTTCCGGGGGAGACCACCCCGGAATTTGAGGAGACCCTGACCCTGCTGGAGGAGGTCCGGTTCGACGCGCTGTTTACGTTTCTCTACTCCCCCCGGCCCGGGACCCCCGCCGCCCGGCTGGAGGACCCCATGCCCCGGGAGGAGAAGCTAAAAAATTTCAACCGGCTGGTGGAGCTGCAAAACCGGATTTCCGCCCAAAAGCACGCCGCCTATATCGGAAGCGTGCAGCGGTGTCTGGTGGACGGCCGGTGTGACGACGGGGAATGGGCCCTCACCGCCCGGACCCCGGGGAACCGGCTGGTCCGGCTCAACGGCCCGGAGGATCTGATTGGGCAGTTTGTACCGGTGAAGATCACCGGGGCAAACACCTGGTCCCTGTTTGGAGAACAATAAAAAGAGAGGCAGAAGCATTATGGCAGACACCACCCCCATGATGAAGCAGTACCGCGAGATGAAGCAGCGCAATCCGGACTCCATCCTCTTTTTCCGCCTGGGCGATTTTTACGAGATGTTCCAGGAGGACGCGAAGCTGGTGTCCAAGGAGCTGGACCTCACCCTCACCACCCGGGACCGGAACAAGCCCCCGGAGGAGCGCACCCCCATGTGCGGCGTGCCCTACCACTCCAGCGAGGGGTACATTGCCCGGCTGATTGCCAAGGGCTATAAAGTGGCCATCTGCGAGCAGACCGAGGACCCCGCCGCCGCCAAGGGCCTGGTGGACCGGGACATCATCCGGGTGGTCACCCCCGGCACCGTCATCTCCGCCTCTATGCTGGAGGAGGGGAAAAATAACTTCCTGTGCGCCATCTGCGCCGACTCCCACTCCACGGGCCTGTGCTTCGGAGACCTGTCCACCGGGGAAATTTTCGCCACCTCCTTTTCCGCCGGCCCCGACGGCTTCGACCACCTGTGCAACGAGCTGGGCCGGTTCTCCCCCAGGGAGGCGGTGCTGTCCCGGAGCGCCCGGGCCCTGCCGGGATTGACGGACTTTTTGCAGGAGAAGCTGAACTGCTCCAGCCAGACGGGGAGCGAGGACTCCTTTCAGTATGACGCGGCCCAGGCCCTGGTGTACAAGCAGTTTCAAACGGGGCTGGACACCCTGCCCGAGGACGGCCGGGCCGTCGTCCAGGCCGCCGGGGGACTGCTGGCCTACTTATATGACACCCAAAAGACCGATTTGAGCCACATCTCCGCCTTCCGCTGCTACACGGCGGGGCAGTACATGGAGCTGGACCTGACCGCCCGGCGGAATCTGGAGCTGAGCCAGACCCTGCGCTCCAAGGAGAAAAAGGGCTCTCTGCTGTGGGTGCTGGACCGGACCAAAACCGCCATGGGCGGGCGGCTGATGCGGGGATGGATGGAGCGGCCCCTGCTCTCCCCGGTGCAGATTGCCCGGCGGCAGCAGGCGGTCAGCGATCTGGTGGAAAACAGCGTCACCCGGCAGGAGCTGGCCATTGCCCTGCGGGATGTGACCGACCTGGAGCGGCTCATTGGACGGGTGGTCTACGGCACCGCCGGAGGCCGGGACCTGGCCGCCCTGGCGGCAGGACTGGGGAAGCTCCCCTGGCTGCGGGAGCTGCTGGCGGGGGCCAAAAGCGCCCTGCTCCAGACCCTCCGGGAGCAGCTGGACGATCTGCCCCAGCTCCGGGAGCAGCTGATGCAGGGCCTGGTGGACGAGCCCCCCTTCTCCGTCCGGGAGGGCAAATTCATCCGGGACGGCTTTGACCCGGAGGTGGACCGGCTGCGCAACATCATCGCCCACGGGGGCGACATGATCGTGGATCTGGAGAAGGGGACGAAGGAACAGTCGGGCATCAAAAACCTCAAGGTTGGCTTCAACAAGGTGTTCGGCTACTACATTGAGGTGGCCAAGTCCCAGGCCCATCTGGTCCCTGGGGACTGGGTCCGCCGCCAGACCACCACCAACGCCGAGCGGTATATTTCCCAGGAATTAAAAGAGCTGGAGCACACCATCCTCTCCGCCCAGGACCAGGTGGTGGCTTTGGAATATCAGCTGTTCTGCAAGCTGCGGGACCAGGTGTGCAGGCACGTGGCGGAAATTCAGCGCTCCGCCGCCGCCGTGGCCCAGATCGACGCGCTGAACTCCTTCGCCGTGGTGGCGGTGGAGCAGAATTACTGTATGCCGGTGGTGGATAACTCCAATGTGCTGAACATTGTGGAGGGCCGGCATCCGGTGGTGGAAAAAATGCTCAAGGGCTCCCCCTTCGTCCCCAACGACACCCACATGGACGGGGGCGGGGAGCTGTGCGCCATCATCACCGGCCCCAACATGGCGGGCAAGTCCACCTACATGCGGCAGGTGGCCCTGATTGTGCTGATGGCGCAGATGGGGTCCTTTGTGCCCGCCCGCTCCGCCCGCATCGGGGTGGTGGACCGGGTGTTCACCCGCATCGGCGCCAGTGACGACCTGGCGGCGGGACAGTCCACCTTCATGGTGGAAATGACCGAGGTGGCGGCGCTGCTGAAAAACGCCACCAGCCGCTCCCTGCTGATTCTGGACGAGATCGGCCGGGGAACCTCCACCTATGACGGCATGGCGATTGCCAGAGCGGTGCTGGAGTGCTGCGCGGACAAGAGGCGGGTGGGGGCCAAGACCCTGTTCGCCACCCATTACCATGAGCTGACCGCCCTGGAGGGGGAGATTGCCGGGGTGAAGAACTATAACATTGCCGCGAAAAAGAAGAAGGACGACATTATTTTTCTCCGGAAAATCGTCCGGGGCGGGGCGGACCAGAGCTACGGCATCGAGGTGGCCAAGCTGGCCGGGGTGCCGGAGAAGGTCATCAAGCGGGCCCGGGATATCCTGGCGGAGCTGGAGTCCGGGGAGGCCGGAAAGCCGGTCCGGGAGACGCCCCGGGAGGAGCAGATTTCCCTGGGGGACCTGGGGGGAGAGACGGTGCTGAAAAAGCTGCGCATGACCGATGTGAATACCCTCACGCCCCTCCAGGCGCTGAATTTCCTGGGGGAATTGAAGGAAGATTTGGGGTGAGGGGGCCTTTCCCCCGCAGAAAGAAGGTATTACAATGAAACCACCCCGCACACGCCGCATGATTCTCGCCTGGGTTTTCCTGGCCCTGGGAGCCGCCTTTACCCTCATAGGCCTCTTATCGTTCGTCATTTCCATCCCCACCCGCAACGGTGACGCCAGGGATTTTCTGCCGCTTGGCGTACTGCTCCTGATTGCGGGCAGCATTTTGGCACTGTCCGCCCACTGGTACAGCCGCACAGCCGCCCGTCTCCAGGCGGAGGGCCGATCCGTCCCTGGAACCCTTCTCCAGATTCAGAAACACCCGTTCATCCGCTTCAATCAAAGCTTCTACCGCAAAAGCCATCCCTGGAGCGTCCGATGCTCCTACAACTGGGAGGGCGTAACGTATCAAATCCGAAGTGAGCTTCTCTGGAGAGAACCCGCCCCGGACAGCCAGCGGCCAACGGTCTTTCTGGACCCGGAGCGCCCCAAGCGGGCTTTTGTGGACCCGGAATCTTTGCAGTACAAGCTTTGAGATGTGAAAGGAGTTACCCCATGAAAACTACAAAAATGTTTCTTCTGTTGGTCCTGTGTCTGCTGCTCACCGCCTGCGGGTCTCAGGGGGAACCTGCCGCTGCTTCTTTCGAACCAGAGGAGCCTGCCGCAGCTTCTTCCGGACTGGAATTCGGTCTGCCGCAGGACCTCGAACACGACGAGCTGATTGCCGCCCATGTAGCGGCCCTCAACTATTATCGGGATGCAGGTGTGCCGGGCACGGTGCTGATTGAAACCGCTCCCAGAGCAGGTGAGATTTCATTCAAGGTGTCCAGCAGTGAGGAAGGAGTTATCACCGATTTACACCTCGTCGTCTCCCTGGAACGGCAGGATGGCGTTTGGACCGTCATCAGAGAGGAGGAGGAGACTTGTCCGTAATCCAAGTCCTAGATCCCCACGTAGCCAATCTAATTGCCGCCGGAGAAGTAGTCGAACGCCCGGCCTCCGTGGCCAAGGAGCTGATGGAAAACGCCATTGACGCGGGGGCCACTGCCGTCACAGTGGAAATCTCCCACGGGGGCATGACCTTCCTCCGGGTCACCGACGACGGAAAGGGCATCCCCGCCGAGGAGCTGCCCACCGCCTTCCTGCGCCACGCCACCAGCAAGCTGAAAACCGAATCCGACCTGGAGGCCATCGGCACCCTGGGCTTCCGGGGGGAGGCCCTGGCCGCCATCGCCGCCGTCTCCCGGATTACCGCCCTGTCCCGCCCTCTGGAGGCCCCCCTGGGCGCGTCCATGTCCCTGGAAGGGGGCGTTCCGGGGGCGGTGGAGGAGGCGGGCTGTCCCCTGGGGACCACCATTGTGGTCCGGGACCTGTTTTTCAACACCCCCGCCCGGCTGAAGTTCATGAAGCGGGACGCGGCGGAGGGGGCGGCGGTGTTCGCCGTGGTCCAGCGGGTGGCCCTGAGCCATCCGGAGGTGTCCATAAAATTCCTCCGGGACGGAAAGCAGGAGCTGCTTACCCCCGGGGACGGCAAATTGCAGTCCGCCATCTACGCGGTGCTGGGCCGGGAGCTGGCTTTGGGCTTTACTGAGGTGAAGGGCTCCGGGGAGGGAATGGAGGTCTCCGGCTTCGTCTCCCTGCCCGCCTGCTGCCGGGCCAGCCGGAACTACCAGTTCTTTTTCGTCAACGGGCGGCTGATTAAGTCCCGGCTGATGATGGCCGCCTTGGAGGAGGCTTACGCCAACCAGAAAATGGTGGGCAAATTCCCCGGCTGTGTGCTGCATCTCCAGACAAAGCTGTCCGCCGTGGATGTGAACGTCCACCCGGCCAAAACGGAGGTGAAGTTCGGCAGCGACCGGCAGGTATTTGACACGGTGTACCACGGGGTGCTGGCCGCTCTGGACAGGGACAGGACCCGCCCCGCCGTCCAGCTGAAGGCCCCGGTCCCCAAGCCCCAGCAGCCCCAGCCCATGCCCTTACGGGTCCACGGGGGGGACAACAGCTTGCAGCAGACCGCCATCGAACAGCTGCGGGCCCCGGTCCAGCCGGTCCGGCCCGCTTCGCCCGCGCCTCCTGCGCCCCGGCCCCGCCCGCCGGTGAACATCACGCCCCCGGAGCCAGAGCCGGAGCCGGAACCAAAGCCGCTGCCAAAGCCCCAGCCAAAACCCAAACCGCTGCCGGAACCGGAACCGAACTGCGAGCCCCCCTGGCGGGTGGCGGGAGAGGTGCTGAACACCTACATCATTGTGGAGCAGGGGGAAACAATCTTTCTGATCGACAAGCACGCCGCCCACGAGCGGCTGAATTTCGACCGCCTGAAGGCGGCGGGCTACACCCCCATGGTACAGACCCTGCTCTCCCCGGCGGTGCTGCATCCCCCGGCGGAGGAGGGGGCCGTGCTGCTGGAGCACCGGGAGCTGCTGGATGAGTTCGGCTTCGGGGTGGAAGAGTTCGGCTCCGGAGCCCTGATTGTCCGGCAGGCCCCCTTTGACGTGGACCCGGCGGATGTAGAGAGCGCCCTTTTGGAGATCGCGGGAATGCTGCTCGCCACGGGCCGGGCGGACCCCGCCGGAGCCCGGGACGCGCTGCTGCACACCATGGCCTGCAAGGCGGCCATCAAGGGCGGCTGGAAAACCAGTCCCCAGGAGCTGGAGCGGGTGGCCCAGGCGGTGATGTCCGGGCAGGTGAAATATTGTCCCCATGGCCGGCCTGTGGCCATCGAGCTGACCAGAAAAGAGCTGGAAAAGCAGTTTGGGAGGGCATAATATGAGCTGGAACGATTGTTTATACGCTTACGCGAAAAAGCACGGCGGGGACTACTGGGGCAGAATGCTGGACGCCTGGGACGGTATTTTACGCATGGAATACCGGGGAGAGCCCGTCCTGATCCAGGCGCTGGCCACGGGAACAAACCAATACAAACCCTTTTATACCTTCTCCGCCGCCTTTCAAATCACCCTGGAACGGCATTTTTCCTGCAAAATTGCGCCGGAGAGCATGATGGTCCAGGGGATCAAGCAAATTACCACCCGGATGTCTCTGTCCGACGGCTACGACTGCCCGGAGATCGCCGCGAAACGCGCCATCAAAACCGACGACAAGGCTTTTATGAAGCGGATTCTGTCCAGCCCGGAGCTGCGGCTGGACCTGTTGGAGCTGCCCGATTTTGGCGTGGAAATTGCCCCCGTCGCCCTGGACAGCCAGTACCACCAGGTCTGCGCCGCGGTCACTCAGAGCAAGGCCAACAACGTCCTCCCCTTCGCCGGGACAGAGGTTCCGCTGTTTCACAACGGCTATCAGCCCCAGATTCCCGACGGCTTCGCGCCCGCTCTGGACCGGCTGCTTCAGCTGGCCTGGAACGCCCGGAAGGCCGCCACCGCCTGGCGGATGGAACCGCCGGCGCCGTAAGGAAGGAGGTGTAGGGATGCCCCCAAAAATTCTGACCATTCTGGGCCCCACCGCCTCCGGAAAAACAAGGCTGGCGGTGGAGCTGGCTTTGATGTATAATGGAGAGGTAGTCTCCGCCGACTCCATGCAGATTTACCGCCGCATGGACATCGGCACCGCCAAGCCCACCCGGTCCGAGATGCGGGGGGTGCCCCACCATATGCTGGACGTGGCGGACCCGGAGGAGGATTTTTCCGTGGCCCGCTATGTGCAGCTGGCGGTCCCCTGCATAGAGGATATTTTGTCCCGGGGCAGGCTGCCCATCCTGGCGGGAGGGACGGGGCTGTATATCGACTCTCTCCTCTCCGGCCGGACCTTTGCGGCCTTTTCCCCCGAAAATCCCCTGCGCCGGGAGCTGGAGGAGCAGTTTGCCCAAGAGGGCGGGGAGGCCATGCTGGCGGAGCTGGCCCGGGTGGACCCGGACAGCGCCCGAAAGCTCCACCCCAACGACGCCAAACGGATTATCCGGGCGCTGGAGGTCTACCGTTCCACCGGCCGGACCATTGCCCAGCACAACCGGGAGACCCAGACCCTCCCCCCCCGGTATGAGGCTTTGTATATCGGCCTGCGGTTCCAGGACCGGGCAGACCTGTGGGACCGGATTGACCGCCGGGTGGACCGGATGCTGGAGCGGGGACTGCTGGAGGAGGTCCGGACCCTGCTGGAGAGCGGGCTCTCCCCCCGGTGCACCGCCATGCAGGCCATCGGCTATAAGGAGCTGGCCCCGGCGGCGGCCTGTCCGGAGCGTCTGCCCGCCGCCGTGGAGGAGCTGAAGCTGCGCTCCCGGCAGTACGCCAAGCGGCAGCTGACCTGGTTCAGACGAAATCCCGCTGTCCACTGGTTTTCCTGGGATAAAAATCCAGATTTTGTAAAAGCTCGACGGTTTTCGACCGATTGCGCGCAAGGGTTTGGCTTAGTATAGGGACATTACAGAAAAAGGAGTGTCACCTATGCCAAAGACCAGCAACAATTTGCAGGAAGTCGTCCTTACCCAGCTGCGCCGGGAGCGCCGCGCCGTCACTGTTTTCCTCATGAACGGATTCCAGATCCGCGGGTACATCACCGGCTTTGACGCCTTTATCGTGGTGGTCAACACCGACGGAAAACAGCAGTTCATCTACAAACACGCCATCTCCACCATCACTCCGGAGCATCCCATTTCCCTGTATCCAGGGGAGGAGGGGTGACGGTCCGGGGGGCGGTGAAGATGTCCCCCGGACAAAGGAGCGCCCATGAAAACAAGCAACTCTCTGGCCACCCTGGTGATGCTGGTAATCGCCGCTATGCTGACGATGTACCTGGGCTACTACGCCTGGGATACCTTTCAAAATCCCTTCTCCACCACCCTGGCCTATCAGTTCACCGTAAACGACAGCGCCCCGGCGGACGGGTACATCGTCCGGGATGAGCTGGTCCTGCCCGGACACAGCGGCATTCTGGAGCTGAGCCGGGAGGAGGGGGAGAAGGTGGGGGCCAACCAGGTGGTGGCCCGGGTCTACCGCAACGCCAAGGCCCAGCAGGACCAGGCGGAGATTCAGCGCCTCCAGCTGGAAATCGAGCTTTTGCAGTCCGCCGCCGCCGGAGGGGGGGAGTACCTCTCCGCCGCCAAGCTGGATGAGGAAATTATCACCTCCATGGCCCAGTTGCGTTCCTGCGCCGCCAGCGGCGGCTTCACCCATCTGGACCGGCAGGTCATGCAGGTGAAAAGCACCGTCCTCAAGCGGGAATACACCTTTGGGGACAACCTGTCCGCCTCCGATTTGACCGACCGGGCCGCGCAGCTGTCCCAGCAGATTTTCCAGCTGCGCAGCCAGTCCTCCGGGGCGGTCACCCAGGTGCCGGCCCCGGTCTCCGGGGTGTTCTCCTCCCGGGTGGACGGCTATGAAACCCTGCTGACCGCCGAAAATGTCCTGTCCCTGACCCCCTCCGCCCTGGACCAGCTGGACGGCCAGGGGACCAGGGCCCCCGACAGCGTCCCCGGCAAACTCATTACCTCCAATACCTGGTATTTTGCCGCCGCCCTCCCTGTGGATACCGCCAAGCGGCTCACGGAGGGCCGCACCGCCACGGTGCGCTTCTCCGGGGAGTTCAACCAGGATGAG
>ERZ777306.1306-NODE-1306-length-40600-cov-5.093180_pt1 | contig 40600 bp, 49 predicted proteins | sample MGYA00374966_ERZ777306 | MGnify/ENA primary metagenome ERZ777306 (study PRJEB29329, sample SAMN06343882) | mouse gut metagenome | isolation source: Mouse cecum | place: Austria: Vienna | collected 2014-11-15 ... | reverse complement strand
TATTACGAATCCAAAATTAGTACTTGCAGATGAACCAACAGGTGCACTTGACTCAAAATCGGCAAGACAACTACTTGCTACATTTGATACCTTAAACCAAAAACTAAATGCCACCATTTTAATGGTTACGCACGATGCTTTTACTGCAAGTTATGCAGAGCGAATTATCTTTATTAAAGACGGAAAAATATTTGACGAGTTGCGAAAAGGTGATGACGACCGTAAGAAATTCTTTGAAAAAATTATCGAGGTTCAGACAATTCTGGGAGGTGACTTAAACGATGTTATTTAAGTTATCTTTCAAAAATATGAAGAAGAGCCTAAAAGACTATACCATCTATTTCTTAACATTAGTGTTAGGTGTTGCTATCTTTTATCTCTTCAATTCCTTGGATAGTCAACAAGCAATGCTAGAAGTATCACGCTCACAAAAAGAAATTATTCACTTGCTAATCGATTTATTAGGCTATGTTTCGGTATTTGTTGCGGTTGTATTAGGACTCCTCATTGTATATGCCAACAATTTCCTCATTAACCGAAGGAAAAAGGAATTTGGTATCTATATGACTTTAGGAATGGGACGAAGACAAATTTCAAAAATTATCCTATTGGAAACCATCTTCGTTGGTATCATATCCTTAGTTATTGGGCTTGTAGTAGGAGTATTTGCTTCTCAGTTTATGTCCATTTTAGTTGCCAAACTATTCCAAGCAGATATGAGCACTTACCAGTTTGCGTTCTCGCAAGGAGCCTGCATAAAAACCATTATTTACTTCGCCGTTATGTATCTTGCTGTTATGGTATTTAATACCTTTACCATATCTAGGTACAAACTCATTAACCTACTAAATGCAACCAAAAAGAATGAGAAAGTAAAAATGAAAAATCCGATTCTTTCTGTTCTTGTTTTCTTAGTAGGAACTGGTGTTCTAGGCTATGCGTATTGGCAAGTAACAGGAGGCATTCAAGAACTAACAACAGTAGACAAAATATTACCACCAATTCTAATGGGAATCGTAAGTACAGTCTTAATCTTCTGGTCTTTATCTGGCTTTGTACTACAAATGGTAAAGACACGAAAAAAGATTTATCTAAAAGATACAAATATGTTTGTATTGCGACAGATTAACAATAAAATCAATACAACCATTATTAGTATAAGTGTTATTTGTTTGATGTTATTTATGGCGATTAGTGTCTTATCCACTGCTCTTGCATTACGAAATAATATGCAGGCAGAATTAACTGAAATGACCCCCGTAGACCTTAACCTATATAAAACAGCAAATTTGCAAGAAAGTTATATGCAATATAAAAAAGTAGTTTATACCACAGAAGAACAAAGGGAAGACTCAAAGCACCCAGTTTCCTATACTTTGATAAATAACGGATTGGATATGGATGTATTGAAAGATGTAATTGAGTTTCCAATCTATGCAACAGAGGAATTAAATTTAGGCAAGTTCTTAGGAGATCAATTAGAGGAAGCAAAAGCGCAATTTCCATTTGTAGCTTATGATATCTTAGAGGATATTATCAAAGTATCTGATTATAATAAAGTGGCAAAACTTTATGGAATTCAGCAATTTGACCTTTCTGACAACGAGTATATCGTACTTTGCAATTATGATAATATCAAAGCAATTCGAGATAAAACTTTAAGTAGCGGAAACACAAAACGAAAAATCGCAGGGAAAGAATACGTTTCCAAATATATGGAATGTCAAGATGGGTTTGTAGAAATGGCAGGTAGTCACGTAAACACAGGAATTATCCTAGTACCAGATAGTTGTCCTTTACCAGAAGAAACAAAGGAAAAATATTTCCTTGTAGCAAATTATAACGCAAAAACAGCAGAAGAAAAGGAGAAAATCGAAGAAAACTTTAGAACAGGAGGATTGGTTGAATCTTTAAAAGAAGCAGGCTTGCAAATTGATGGGAATACAAAAATAAATGTTATTGAGTCAAGCAATGGGCTTGCTAGTATCATAACCTTTATTGCCATCTACCTAGGTATCATTTTCTTAATTGCAAGTAGTGCTATTCTAGCCTTAAAGCAATTAACCGAAAGTGCAGATAACAAGCAAAGATATACGATCCTTCGTAAAATTGGATGTGACGAAAAGATGATAAACCGAGCATTATTCAGACAAATTGGCATCTTCTTCGGATTACCACTTATCTTGGGTATCATCCATTCTATCTTTGGTATTCAATTCGCACTAAATATTATGGCAGCAATTACCCAACCAAAAGAATTACTACCATCTACGATTGCAACTGCTGCTCTCATTAGTGTCATCTATGGTGCCTATTTCCTTGCTACTTACTTAGGAAGTAAGAACATTATTAAAGAGGAGGAATAACAATGTTTCGAATCTTAAAATGGTTAATCTTTTCTGCTATTCTATTTGTTGTACTAATTGTTATGGTAATTGCTTCTGGGATTAAAATAATCCGAGGTATGGATATAAAGGATAGTGCGATAGGAACTTATCAGACAGTGATTAGCAAAATCGGAGACAAAACGCTAACTAGTAGTCTTGGGCTAAAAGGGAAAAGAACCTTTGGAGAAGACCACTATGTTGGTACATATACCGTAACGTACAAGAAAAATACAGGAACAGAAAAAATCTTTGGAGGTTGTATCTTAGAACGAGAAGCAGGCAGTACCATTCATATAACCGTATCGGTCGAAAATTCAGATGGCGAAATTGCAGTTGTGATGAAGGCAAAGGAAAAAGACCAGATACTGGCAACAGAAAATGGGACCTACACTTATGATTTTGATGTGCAGTATGGAAGTAATTATTTAATCATTCAGACGAAAGATTATACAGGAAATGTAACAATTGAAAGCAAATAAAAAGGGGCGATAAAAGGGAAAAAAGAAGGTGTAAAAAATGAAGTTTTGGAAAAGAATTTTAATATTTTGTGTCCTAGCAACCTTGAGTGTTCTAACTTTGGTGATTGGAAATGGTTATACGGTATACCAGACAGCAATTAGTCAAATGCCATTAAATGAGAAATTGGCTCAAATTCAAGCCAAAGACAATTATACCAAATTAGAAGAAATGCCACCAATCTACAAAGATGCTATTGTTTCAGTAGAAGACCACCGCTTCTTTGACCATAAAGGAATTGATGTGATTGCGATTGGTAGAGCCTTGTTCAATGATATTCGTACTCTTAGCCTAAAAGAGGGTGGAAGCACGATTACACAACAACTTGCAAAAAACACCTACTTTACGCAAGAAAAGAAACTAGAACGAAAAATAGCAGAAGTGTTTATGGCATTTGAAATGGAAAAGGCATGGGGAAAAGATTTAATCCTAGAACTTTATCTAAACACCAGTTATTATGGCGACGGCTATGATACCCCAAAAGAAGCAGCAAGAGGATATTTTGGAAAAGAGCCAAAAGAAATGACGAAAAATGAAACGGTCTTGTTAGCAGGTGTACCCAATGCCCCAAGTGTATATGCTCCAACGAAAAACTTCCGCCTTGCCAAAGAAAGGCAAAAGCAAGTCCTTAGCAAGATGGTGCGATATGGGAAGTTGACAGAAGCGGAAGCAGAAAGAATTGCAAAAGGAGAAGAATAGATAAAACATCGTATGTTCGATAAGGTAACATACGATGTTTTTGTTTTATTTTTGTTTTTGTTCGATTATTTTATAGCCAGTTGGAAGTTCAAAATCACTATCCTTTACAGTTCCAAATGCGATGTTTCGAGTAATTGAGGCTGGCGTGCCAGTGTCTTTGAAAGTTTGTAATGAACCAGTAGCTAATACAAATCCAGTTTCTTTCTCAATCCAAAAGACGCTAAGATCTTCATCGGTGTAGGAACCAGGGACAGCATTTCCATTAGAATATAGTTGCTCCTTTACTAAAATGCAATCTTTTCCTTCTAATGTTATATCTTGCACATATTGAAATCCCATTTTATCGCTAGAATTTGTTTTAGCATTATTTTTTATTATATTTTCGAGTGTGTATTGGATGCCTTTATCAACTTTAATGAAATCGTCTTTAGAAACTAATATCGTTTTGTTTTTTTCATTAACGAAATATTTTTTCCCCTCTGCGTTTGCAATATAATAAGTAAATGGAATTTCTTGTTTCTCTTTAGAAGATATAACATCTGTTCTCGATTGAGTCCCTCTATAATAACGTTTGGTTACCCCAGAAATATTTTCAAATTCGTATGTTACATTACTAAGGTTATCAAAGTTTTCTACTCCTTTTAAGATTAAGGCTTCAATATCTACATTAGAATATTTTTCAGTAGTAGTGGTCTTTGGTGAAATGGCAGGAATTGTGCCATTCATTTTTAAGTATAAAATAATAAGTAAGATAGCAATCAATGCTAATAAAGCAAGAACAAACTTTTTCATGATAATACCCCCTTATATAAAGCAAGTATATCCTAGTAAAACTCGACTGTCAATAATTAGAATAGAAAATATTGGAAATCTGTTGAAAAATAGTAGTAATATCTAGTATAATGGACAGGGGGGAATAAAAAATGAGGGAAAAAATGCAAGAAAAAGAACGAAAAATAATGGAATATATTGTGATGTGTATAGGGGAGTTTGCATCACAAACGAAAATAACACAAAAAGAAGCATATTTGTACTTACGAGATTTTGGAGGGATAGCATTCTTAAAAGAATGTTATGAAGCGGAGCATACACTTGGTTTAGACAATACAATAGAAGACGTAAAAGAAGTATGCAAAAATAACGGAGGAAAAATTGAATGATTTTATATCATGGAACAAATGTAAAAATCGATTATATCGATTTAGAAAAATGTAAACCATACCAAGATTTCGGAAAAGGTTTTTATTGTACAACAATAAAAAAACAGGCAGAAAATATGGCAGAACGAGTTGTTGCAAGACGTGGTGGAACAGAAATTATCAATGTTTATGAATTAGATGAAAACATATTTAATGACAAAAATATAAAAGTAAAACAGTTTAATAAACCATCAGCAGAATGGGCAAAATTTGTATTAAATAATCGAAATCGAGATTTTGAATGGATAAATAGTAAAGAATGCAATGTGGATTGTAAATATGACTTGGTAATAGGACCAGTTGCAGATGATGACATTATCTCTCTATTTAAGACTTTTGAAAGACGGTCAAATTGACATTGATATATTGATTCAAAATCTTACCTATAAAGAACTAACGGACCAGTATTCGTTTCATACAAAAAATGCTTTACAATATCTAAAGGAGGTCTAAAGAAAATATGGTAATAGAAAAACTAAACTATATTGTAGAATGTACAACACAAGATTTAATCCGATATTTAATAGAAGATAATCAAATAACAATGGAGGAAGCAATGGATATTGTATATAACTCAAAAACATTTGAGCAATTATATGACTTTCGCACGCATTTATACTACGAGTCTTCTGCTTATGTCTACGAATATCTAAAAGAAGAATTAAATCCATAAAAGAAAGAATGCGAAGAGATGCTAACCAATATTAGCATCTCTTTATCGTTTGCTTTTTCCAAAAAATATTGATAAGATAACAACAAAAGGAGAAGAAGATGCAAAAAATCTTATCATTTTGTAAAAGAAGTATTTTATTATACACAGTAATATACATCATATTTTTTATTCTATTTAAGGTATTCTGCAATCATATCTTAGGAATAGAATACCGTAATTGGGTATATTTCGTAGCAGAAGCGTGTATCGGAATTGGAGGAATTGCAGGTATCATCCAGCTAATATGTCAGATACCAAAAAAGCCTATTAAAATCACCCTAATTGTTCTACTAATCCTAGTACTTATGTATATTTCTCCTGTCATTTTACTATTCAATGCGTTTGCTTATGTACCAGAACATCATATTGAAAAAGATGGCAAGCAATACCTTGCTTGTGTACATGCTTTCCTACATATAAATGTAAATTACCACAAAGATTATGGCTTTTGTTTCAAAGGATATCAGGTGGAGTTTTCAGAAAATTATGGAAAAGGTGGCTACGACCCTTTTGAGAGAGAAGAAATGCCAGAATCAATTCGTAGAAATTAGGAAGAAAGGAAAAAGAAAATGAAAAAAATGATTGGAACCATACTAGTACTTATATTACTAGTAACAGCTGTTGTTTTGGTAATTAGACTACAAAAACAACAAATCGAAACATTGGATTTTGTGGAAGATGGAAATGTCTATCTTAGACTAGATATGAAAACACTAACCAGACAAGGGGCCACCTTTGTAATTGGAAATTATGAAACGCAGGGTGTACCGCAACCAGAAATAAAATATAATCAAAACTATCGAATTGAAGTCAAGAAAGAAGGCAAATGGTCAGAAGTACAACCTGCAAAAAATGCTCCAAAACAAGAAGAAGGAAAGATCAGACAAAAGCAATACTATGAGGAAGAAGAATGGGTAGATTGGTCAAACCGTCATGGAACGCTACCAAATGGAGAATATCGTTATGTGAAATGGCTTGAAATAGATGGCAAAAAAGTAAAATTAGCAAGTGATTTTACTATTGTTGATAGTACAATCCAGAGTCGAAATAATAGACAATATGAGAAAGTTGAAAAACTTTCCTTAACAGTACAAAAAGAAACGATAAGAAGAACAGAAATGTCGATTGTACTACAAAGTGAAATCGTGTCTTTTTTCTCCCAAGTACTGGATAATAATGAAACTTCATACACGTATCCCGGCTTATTTGAAAACCTTTACTGGATTGAATACAAAAAAGATGGAGTATGGACTGCATATCCACAACTACCAGGCGTTGAGAGAGAACCAGAGGATGCTACTGAAAGTGGACTTGTTCCAGACAGAAAGCAAAATACCCTTACAGCAAAAGTGATTTGGAAAAATCGTTATGGAGAACTACCAAATGGGGAGTATCGATATGTAAAATACTGTAATGGTTCACAATATAACTATGTAGAATTTGTAATCGACGATACGGTTCCAAAAGAAGAAAAGGCGGAAAAAGCAACAGATATTTCTGCTAAAATAAAAGAAGGTACATTGACGAGAACAAGTGCTACCCTTGAAATAACAGACAAACGAAATTCTGAGGCTATTTGGTATAGTAATGGCTATTGGATAGAAAAGAAAAATTATCTTGGAAATTGGGAAATGTTGAAAAGAAAAATAATGCAACCAGAGTTCATAGAACGCAGTTATCATAGTGCTTCAAAAGGAAACACGCAAACAACTACAAAAGAAGTAAAATGGTCTGACGAACTAGAAAAAGGTACTTATCGATATGTTGAGGAGATAGAAGAAAATAAAACAGGAAAAAAGCAATATTATGTAGTAGAATTTGAAATTGCTGAAGATACGATTTCAAGTATAGCAGACCTACCAATCGAACAAAAGCAAGCAACAGATGTTTCCATGAAAATAAAAGAAGGAACATTAACCAAAACGAGTGCTACTTTTGTAATAACAGACAAAAGAGATTTAAGTAGGGCTTGGAGAATAGATTACTATACCATCGAAAAGAAGAATGAAACTGGGGCATGGGAAAAACTACAAGAAAAAGGAAAACCTAGTATAGCATTAAAAATGGAGAAAGTGCAGAGCGAAGTATCGGAAAAAACGATTGATTGGACTGAAAAATATGGGGCATTACCAGCAGGAACCTATCGATTGGTAATGGAGGACGGAAATTCGAAATACTTCTGGGTGGACTTTACCATCCAAAATGAAACAACAGAAGATATTATGGTAGTTCATTAAACACGAAAAGCAGATAAAACAATCTGCTTTTTTTCTGGCAATTTCTTTGAAAAACAGATATAATAAAGAAAAATAGAGGAATTGTTAAGTTTTGTTGCGGAAGTTCCAAGGAAAATTGATAGTATGCAACGAGAAAAAACAGTACAATAGAAACAAAAAAGAAAGGAGAAAAGCAATGACATTAGGCGAAAGGTTATATCAATATCGTAAAAATGTGAATTTATCCCAAGATACCTTAGCAGAAAAAGTAGGGGTTACGAGACAAACCATTTCCAAATGGGAAACAGACCAAAGTACACCAGAATTTAGCAAAATTGCTATCTTATGTGAAACTTTTGGGATAACGCCAAATGAATTAGTGTATGGCGAAACGGGAGAAGTCAAAGAAAGTGGAAATTTGGCAGAAATAGAGGAGAAAAAGCGAAACAAGAAAAAGGCATTCGTTGTCAGCGTTAGCATTTTCCTTTATTGTATGGGAGCATTTAGTATTCCATATATGGTAGAAAGTTTACAGTATGACGATACACAAAGTGTACTGATGGCAAGTTCCATCTGGGCGATTGCCACAGCTCTCTTAATCTATTTTTTCCTAGCAAACCCAAAAAAGAAAACCAAGAAAGTGGAAACCCAAGAGCCAACAGAAGAAAAGAAAACAAAATTAAGCAAAGTGGAAATGGGAATTTTAGAGTTAGTCGCTGCTATTTTCCTATGTATTTATTTAATTATTAGTTTTGCTACCAGCGCATGGCATATTACTTGGATTTTATGGATTATCTTTATTGCAGTAGAGCTAATGATAAAACTAATCTTAGATATTAGGAGGGAAAGAAAATGAAAACAGGTATAAAAATTGCTTTCATCATAGTGCTAGCCATTTTAGCGATTGGTTTAGCAAGTGTTATGGTAATCGGTATTATCCAACAAGAAAGGGGAATGAATGTGAGCATTTTAGCAATTGGTTATCAAACGACCAAACTATTTGAACAAGAATATCCGGCAGGTGAAATTCAAAAAATTGAAGTGAAGGCACAATCTTCAAAAATTGAAGTAATCGAAAGCGATACAGCAAATATAAAAGTAACAGCATATGGCATGAAAGACGAAGTAATCAAGGCAAATCAAGGAGATGGCTATCTTACCATTGAAAAACCGCCTGTTTTTCATCTATTTCTTTTCTGTGCATGGTGTGATGAAAAAATTATTGTAGAAGTGCCAAAAGGAAGTGCAAAAGACTATACCTTAGAAACTACAAGTGGAAGTATCCACGTTCCAGATGGAACAGCAGGAACATTGCAAGTGAAATCTACCTCTGGCAGTATTCGTCTTGGCAATGGAGGAAATCTAACAGCACAATCTTCCTCTGGCAAAATTACAGCAGGCAATTTCCAAACTGCAGAAATTAAAAATACATCAGGAGGAATTGAAACAGGCAACCTAAAAGAAGGCAACCTAACTGTAACCTCTGGTAGTATTCGTTGTGGAAATGTAGAAACAGGAAAACTAGAAAGCAGTTCTGGTAGTATCCGAATGGAAAATGGAACAGAAATTACAGCAAGAACTACTTCTGGGAGAATCCAAGTACAAGAAGTCCAAAGACTAACCGCTAGAACAACATCCGGTAGTATTGCAGTAGAAAAGATAGATGGGTATTGCAATTTATCTACCACTTCTGGCGGAATTAAAGTAGAAGAATGTATCTTAAAAGAAAATTCAGAAATGAGTGCAAAATCTGGAAGTATCCATTTGAAAAAGAAAAATGATTTCTTCACCGACGCACACGCAACCTCTGGTTCAATCAAAATTGAGGACAATAACCGCAAAGCAGAAGTAGAATTAAAAGCAAGAACAACCTCAGGTAGTATTCGCGTTTCAAAATAAAATGTCGTTTTTTGTAAATATTTGATAAAATAGGCAAGTAATTGGTTGAACATTACTTGCCTATTGTGATATGATAGAAGAGAAAGAGGGAAAAAGAAATGTCATTCGAAAAAGTAGAACAACATTTGAAACAATATGGTTTAGTAGATCGCATTCAAGTAACAAAGCAATCCTCTGCAACCGTAAAAGAAGCAGCAATTGCACTCGATTGTCAAGAAAAAGAAATTGCCAAAACCTTGTCGTTTTATGTAGAAAATAAACCAATTTTAATTGTAACAGCAGGCGATCAAAAAATCGATAACGCAAAATACAAAGTAGAATTTCATACCAAAGCCACTATGATACCATTTGTAGAAGTAGAGGAGAAAATAGGGCATGGCGTAGGAGGCGTCTGCCCATTTGGTATTAACCCAGAAGTAACGGTATATTTAGACAATTCCTTGCGTAGATTTTCCTATGTATATCCTGCTTGTGGAAGTGCGAATAGCGGAATTCGCTTAAGCATAGCAGAACTTGAAAAGACATCTGGTTTTACGAAATGGATTGATGTTTGTAAAACAATCGATGGATAAGGGGGGAAGAACAATGAACAAAACCGAGAAACTAATCGGAGCAATTTTCGCTTTTATTGGAGCCATATTCTTAATCATTGGACTGGTCATTTGTATCAATGCTTACCAAAAACGAGCAAAATGGGTCGAAACAGATGCCGTTGTGTCAGAAGTCATTTATCGTAGGGACTCCGAGGCGGTTATTGTACAATATGAAGTAAACGGAAAAACGCAAGAACAAAAAATAAATGGATATTCCAGTGGAATGGTGGAAGGAGCCCCAATCCATCTTTGGTATAACCCAGAAAATCCAGCCCAAATTCATACCAATGCGTTAGATATGCTACATTGGATGTTTATTGGAATGGGGGGGCTATTCTTCGCAGTAGGTTGCAGTTTCTTTATTACGCCAATTATAAAAGGAAAGAAGCAAAAAGAGTTATTGGAACAAGGAGAAATGGTACGAGCAGACATTGTGGAAATAGCATTAAATCGAGCATATAGCGTAAATGGTCGTCATCCATACTATATCTCTTGCCGATGGAGAAACCCCGAAAACGGACAATACTATTTATTCCGCAGTGAAAACCTTTGGTATAATCCACAAGACTTGCTAGAAGAAAAACAACTCAAAACTTTGCCAGTTTATTTAGCCCCAAAAAACTATAAAAAATACTACATCTGTTTAGACGAAATCAAAGTAAACGATTATCAATAAAGGAAAGAGGTAAGAATTTTGTACTTACCTCTTTTAATTTATGTAAACATATGGTATAATAGGTCTGTAATTCTGTGCAAAAGAAACTCGAAAATAGAGTATCGAAAGGAATGAAAGCATGGGAAAAAAGAAACAAGAGGAAGTCCGCTATGACAGAAATGCCTTAGTGGATTTCGGACGGGACTTGCAAAGTTTCCGAAGACCCGCCCAAGGTGGCAAAATTCCAGACCTCAAGATTGATATCGAGGGGCTGGAGGGCTTAGTCAAGGAACTTCCCAAAAAGGAACGCGAAACCGCGGAGAAATTTTGGGGGTTAATCCCTGGCACAACGGCCTACAAAAGCCATCTGGCTAAAAACCGGAAACCGGTCACCGTACCGCAGGTACCATTTCTGGCACCGCTTAGTATGGGCAGCAAACTGCCGATACCGGGCAACCCGATTGGCATGGGAATGCCGAAACGGTACGAACCGGAGGCACCGAAAAAACTGGATGTTGCCTCTTTGAAAATGCTGGACAGCGTGAACGAAATCAAGAACAAGTTCTATACGCTAGAAAGCCTGTACCGCTATGACAGAACAGTGCACGAACTCATCGACAACATTGCCCGGAAAATCAATAAGACGGGCGCTGAGGATGTTTCGGATTTAGAGGCTGTCAAGTACCTGCTCATTCTGGTTGTTTTCATTGCAGGCGGACCAAGGCTTGTATTTGAGAAGCAAGACAGTGTGATCAACCTAAAGGAAGAGGAAGACAAGCATTTCGACGAATATGCCACATTGGAGGCCATTTGGGACGAAACGACCCATCTGTTGCCTGACCATTCTATCCGGCTTCGATTGTTAATGAATGCAATCGAGATGTTTGACCGGAAAGATGTTGTGGCTATGAAGCGTTATGCACGGCTTCCCATCGACCCAGACGAGCGGAGTATGGAAACCATTCCGCTGCGAAGCGTCAAAAGTTGCCGTCTGTTCAAGGAACACCTTTTCCCGGATGGCCCATGGGACGTAACCACCATTCTTATTTATGGCGAGCCCAAAAAGCGCCCGATTGGCATGAAGAAGTTTATCAGCCATTTCGGCCAGTTCAGTCGAGACTGGAACGCGGTCGAAAAGTACCGCAAAGAGGAACTTGGAACGATCTGGACATCGCAGGGAGAAAAGACAGTACCCATTTATGAAATCGGTGGAAGAACATTCTCGGATGTTTACGAGATTATGTTCTTGTACCTCAATCGCAATCTCTTGTAACCAAGCAAAAGCCCCCATACAGTAACAATGTGCTGTGTGGGGGTATTCCCTTTTTTACAAGAAAAGATTGTATTTTTCTTGCTTTATGATACAATATTTGCAAAGAAAGAAAAGGGGAGAAGAAAATGCAAGAAAACAAGATTGTTTATCCAGATTATCACCATAGTATTTTGAATGTAATCAACTCTGTTTTACACCATTACCAAGTAAAAACGGAATACAATGGTTTGCCAGAATTAGACGAAGAATTAAAAAAGAATTACCAAAATGTTGTGTTAATTATCCTAGATGGAATGGGGGAACACATTTTGAAGCACGCAAGTCCAAATGGATTTTTCCGAAAACATGAAAAAGCAGTCATTACATCAATCTGTCCAGCTACTACTACAGCGGCAATGACTACGTATTACTCGGGAAAACCACCATATGCAACAGGCTGGATTGCAATGTCTCAATATTTTAAGGAAATTCGGACGAGAACTCCAAATGATGCGTAGATGTGATTCCTACACCTTTGAACCAATGACACAGGCACGAAAAGATGTGTTTGAAGGGATTAAATACCAAACTATTTATGACCAAATTGAAACCTCAAGTCCAGATGTACGAGCCTATGAGGTTAATCCAACTTTTTGCGAAGCACGTAGTAAGAGAAATATTAACGCAGATAATTTAGATTACTTATGTGAGGGAATTGAGGACCTTTGCAAAAATCCAAATCGTAAGTTTATCTTAGGGTATCAAGAAAATCCAGACGCTTTATTACATAAATTTGGCTGTCAATCCGAAGAAGTGAGGCAATATATTCGCCAAGCAGAGGAGAAAATTGAGGCGATGTGCAAACGTCTGCAAGGTACCAATAGTCTTGTCTTTGTTTGTGCAGACCATGGTCACCAAGATATTACAAAAACGGTTTCTATCTTAGAATTAGAAGATATACTGGCATGTCTAATCAAACCACCAAGCCTAGAGTCCAGAAGTATTTCCTTTTTTGTAAAAGAAGACAAAAAACAAGAATTTGAAACCTGTTTTGAAAAGCATTTCAAAGGGGAATATCTACTCTATACGAAAGACGAATTCTTAGCAAAGAAATTCCTAGGTGAGGGAGAGAAACACCCAAGATTGGACGATTTCCTAGGCAACTATATCGCGATTGCAATCGGAGATTGTGCGATTAAAATTGAAACCTATCTTGGAAAAGAGAAAAAAAATAAAAAGGCGACCCATTGTGGATTTACGCCAAATGAAATGGAAGTACCTTTGATTATATATAACGCTAAATAAAGGGGAAAGCCACCATCTCAATCGAGATGGCGGCCTCCTCTTTTTTGGAATGTTTATGCGTCATAAGCAGACATAAAGTCCTGCGTGCGGTCCTGGATCCGTTTCGGGAGACTCTCCCAATGCAAATTCAGGATGGTGTGAATGAAGTCTGTAGCTTCGATGCGCTTCTCATGGAACGGATTGGTTCTCCAGTTCCAAACCTTGGGAACCCCATGCTCTTCTGCCAGGAGCTGACGGATGTACTGACGCGGAATGTACAATTCAGGGTCGTCGTTAATCCACCAACTATAGCAGTCATCACTGCAAACGAGCAAGTAGGAATTTTCCCCATAGGAGGACAAGTCCTCGAAGGGAACCCTCGTCAGAGGGAAGCCGGAGAGCTTTTGAATGGACTCGGGCGTCATCTTGCTGGCGGCAACGTGAACATGAGCATGGACCAACGAGTCCTTGGCTTTACCGTGCCCACCTGCTGCTGTTCCGTTTTCCCAAATCAGGAACTTGGTGGAATGAAAAGCCAGACGCAGAATGTACTGGACATCTTCTACGATTTCCAGAAATTCCTGTTGCCGAGCCCGGTCCAGTTGTGAAATGGACATCACGTGTTCGTTCGGGATAATCAGCAAATAAGCGGGGATAAACTGCCCAATCGTCGTAAAGACGAAGAAATTGGGGCTCTTGTAGATAGTTTTGATGGCTTCTTTGGTAGAGCCATCCAAGTATCCGCAATAGCCACAGTTGAACTTGGCGGCTTCTTCCACCAGACCGGAGTCGTTGGTAACATGGTCGCCGATGTCGTACATGTCGACAATTAAGGCAAACTGCCGACGAATGTCCCCGCCCAAATCAATCGTGAGTGGAGAACGGGTAATGTTGGGAACAAGGTATGCTGGGATTGAGATGCGGTTGCTAAACTTGGTGGCCAACTCAGGGTCCAGATTGGCACAAATGACACTTTTGTTGCAAGCGAAAACTTTTTGGATTTCTTCTTCGTTTGCTTTTTGTGCGTCAAGTGGGACCAGAGCCTTGTACTCCCCTTGGAGTTCCAACAAGGCCTGCTGAGCAGCCTCCATCTCACTTGCCCTAGTTTCTAGGACAAGGAGATTTCGGGTCTTCTTCACAGCGCAAAACCTCCTTCAAATCTGTTTGTAACAAAGAAATCCTTTGAAACATTACTATTTTATCACAGAATTAGAGAAAATTCAATCAGAGAAAAGAAAAAAGAGAAGACCCCGACCGAAAACGATAGCAATCGTTTTTTCGAGATCTTCTCTTTTGCCTGAATTAGTCGTGCGGTGCGTAAGTTTCCTCCCAGAAAATCCGAAGCCTTTGCAAATCCTGCACAAGCCCAATATGAATGGGCGAGGCGTCGTTTTCCAGAAAATCTACGAACGACTGGGAAATTTGGTCTTCCGATAAGTGCTTGGGTGGCTCGCCGATGGAGAAACTGGCGTGCCCTTGGAAGGTGCGATTGGCAAAGAAACCGCCACTAATGGGAAAAAATGTATCCCAATAGCCATCTTGAGCAGCAGTAGGTTGCACAAAGCACATCGGGCTGCGGGCAGAGTAGGGAATCATTTTCACGAAAACGATTTTGTCCTTTTCGTAAATTCCGGCAATGAAGTGCTTACGCTCACGAGAAGAGGCATCATGTGCGACGACATAGCCTTGCATAATGTTGTTGCTATCTCGTACGAAGTAGCCACTAAAATCGCTCTGCTGCTGACTCCATTTGCCGTCCCTTTCTAGCCGTATGCTAATTCGAAACAATGACATTTTTCACCTCCACAAATTCTTGCCTAGGTTTGAATGTGAACCTTCCGATTAAGGAATCCATTGTATTTTATCACAAGATGGCTGAAAACACAATGGCCTGCGGGGATAGGAAATAATATGATGAAAACTTCTTGCTAAAACATGAGCAAACCGATATAATAATAGCAGGAAAGAAAGTAGGTTTTTATGATAAAAGAAAATTTATTAACCATATTACAAGAAATGGATGAAGTAACGAAACTTTTTCAAATAGAACCATTTGATATTTATATTTTGGGTGGAAGTGCATGTATATTAGGAGATTATACAACAAGAGCAACCATGGATGTAGATTTTGTTAATCTGGACTATCCAGCAAAGTATGGTAGAGTTTTTACCTTATTAAGAGATTATGATATGTTAGACTATGCTTCTACTATTCTTTCACCAAGTTATCAAGAAAGAGCAATCAAATTAGAGGGTTTTCATCATATCCATGTTTATATTCTCTCCAAAGAAGATGTTGCAATTAGTAAGATTATTCGCTTAGCAGAAAAAGACGAAGAAGATTTGAAACAAATTATTCCTCAATGTGATAGAAAGCAATTAAATACGATTATACAAGAAATTATGGACCGAGAAGACCTATTACAAAGTAAAAAAGAAGAATTTGAAAGAAAACTAGTTAGATTTAGGGAGAAATACCATGTATAAAATATTTTGTGAAAGTTATAATAATTACATTCATTCTTTTACAGAAGACAACTACCGAGTAAAAGTTGCAAAACCAATTGGTCTGTTAACAGATACGATAAAATACCAAGAAGAAAAGCGAAAAGAAAGCAGAAGTTATCAAGAGGTTTCAGATTTACTATGCTATTTAGAAGAAAATATCAATCGATATCCGAGAGTAAAAGCATTTTTGTGGACAATCGAAGCAAGAGGAATGAAAGGAAAAAAATATCAAGTAGCAAAAAAAGAGGATTTAGAAGAGCAGATTAAAATTATTAACTCATTTTTGAAATTAGCATATTGGTACTAGAAAAGAGGTCTTTTGGCAAGACCTCTCAGACTGTTGACAAAGTAAAATTTGAAAACAGTCTTTTCTTTTATTTATGACGCTGCACAAAATATGAAAACCCCAGAAATTTTTTTCTGTGGGGTTTGTCAACAATCTGAAGTCTGATATTTCTATCAGACCAATATGCAAAAGTACATGTTGAAATATAAATTGAACCGCCACTTGCGAGAACCGCACGAGTGGTGGCGTGAGAGGGAATAAATAAAATAATTATATATTCCCTACTCGATTTGCATATGTAAAATTTGCTAAGAGGTTAACTTTGTGCTATATTAGTTAAAAAAGTAATTAGAAGGTGAGTTGTAGTAATATGAAAGTAACTTGTAGCCATAGTATAACAGAAAAAGTAATTGTTGTAATAGGAATTTTACTTATTTTAAGCACCTCTCTTGTAACAATAGACAGTTGGCGATTAAAACATGCAAAAAAAGGAACGAAGCCGCTAATAACGATTTCTACTGTAGAATATGAAACCGAATACCAGAGAGGAACAAAGTATATAGGACTCGGATATGCCATAAATTATTATGAATCAACTAGAAACGTAAAATATATGGACTCATATGGATATTTAACATTGGGGGGCGGCACCGAATTTAGACTATTTGATATGATACAAATGTGGTCTAGGGATGCTTTATAACAAATTATAAAAGTTTGCAAAAAATTACCGATTTCAAAATATATATGAAAACTCCAGAAAAAATTTCTGGAGTTTGTCAACAATCTGAAAGGTCTTTTAGCAAGACCTCTTTTTTAATCTATAACTCAATTTTTGGTCGATAAGTCTTTAACCACATGTTTACTTGGCAAAGATAAGCCATCAGTTGAGGTCCAGTCATTAACTGACCAAACCATGGTCTTGTAAATGCTTTCCCTTCGGTATCTAAAATTTCTCGGATATAACTGCGGTTTAGCAATTCATAAATAGGGGCATTGCTATCTTCCAACGTTTCAGAAAGCATTTTCTTTACAGCGGCTAGATAGGTAGGGTTCCAAGTCTTTGGGTAAGGACTTTTCTTACGTTCTACAATTTCTGCTGGTAGTTCCTCTTTCATAATATGGCGTAGTAATCCTTTTTCTCTTCCATTGTATGCTTTCATATCCCAAGGTACATTCCACATATATTCGACAAGTCTGTGGTCACAGAAAGGAACTCGTAGCTCTAGTCCTGCATACATGGCCATACGGTCGGAACGGTCAAGAAGAGTCTGCATAAACCAATTTAAGGTTAAATATGAAATATTTCTTTTTTCAGCAGTTTCGCTTGAGTCGGTATCTAACATTTTTACTTTCGCCAAACTCTCTTGGTATCTAGCATTAACATAGTCTTCCAAATGAATACCAGTAGCAATGGCAGGATTTAGCAAGCATTGACGTTCTTTTAAGGCAATCGACCATGGGAAAGTATGACTGTGCAAAGCGTCTTCACGGAAAAACCATGGATAACCTGCAAAAATTTCATCCGCACATTCGCCTGTTAAAGCAACGGTCATTTCTTTTTTGACGGCTCGGCAGAATAAAAGGAGAGAGGAGTCCACATCTGCCATACCAGGGAAATCTCGAGCCAACATAGCATCTTCTAAGGAACCGACAAGGTCTGGTGTGTCGAGTACAATACGAGTGTGTTTCGTTTGTAGTTTTTCTTGCATAAGTGCAATGTATTCATTATCTGAATTTGGCTGAAAATCCGTTTTTACGAAGTTTTTGTCATTATCTACATAATCGACTGAATAAGTTGGAAGAATGCCTAAATGATGTTTTTGGTAATAATTTGAGGCATATAGGGTTATGATACTAGAGTCAAGACCTCCCGATAGGAAAGTACAAAGAGGCATATCCGATACTAACTGTCTTTCGATGGAGTCTTCTAATAGATATTTTACAGTTTCGCAGGTCTTTTCAAACGAGTCGGTATGTGGCTTACTTTCCAATTTCCAATATTCCTCTTGGTAGACTTGGTCTACTCGAGCAATTAGAAAATGAGCAGGCTTTAACTCAAAAATATCTTTGAAGGCAGAAATACCAGGTGTATGGGCAGGACCAACACCAAATAATTCACCAATACCAGTTGCGTTAATAACTGGTTCAATAGCAGGGTAATGGAATAATGCTTTTACCTCAGAAGCAAAGATAAATTCGCCATCCTTTTCGGTATAATACAATGGCTTAATTCCAAAATGGTCGCGAGCCAAAAAGAGTTCTTGCTTTTTATCTGACCAAATAGCAAATGCAAAAATCCCAATTAAATGGTCAACCACACGATAACCATAGTGGATAAAAGCCTTCAAAAGAACCTCTGTATCCGAATGACTTGAAAAAGTAAATCCAACATCTGCTAATGTATCTCTTAATTCTTTTGCGTTATAAATCTGTCCATTGTAGACAATAGTGTAAGTAACACCTTCATAAGTAAAACTCATAGGCTGTTTTCCGCCTTCTGGGTCAATCACAACTAAACGACGATGGGCAAGAGAAATTTTGGCATCGTGAAAATAGTCGTATTCGTCTGGACCACGACGAGCAATCGAGGTCGCCATATTGGTTAAAATTTCAGAGCGATTAGCAAAAGAATGCTGAAACTCTGTAAATCCAACAATACCACACATAAAAATCACACCTTTCCAATAGTTTCAACTACTTTCAGTATATGCAAGAATGGGATTTTTATTGAGAAAAATCTTTTTGAAAAAAATGACGAAATATATTGAAAAAGAAAAAATGCTTCGATATAATTACATAAGAAGAACAAAGGAGGAAGTTTTATGAACACAAATACACTTAGAAAAATACTAGCAATCCTACTTGCTATATTATTTGTTATAACCCTTGGAACAACCAACGTTTGGGCTACAGAAGGAGAGGGAACCGGTAACGAAGGCGGAACTGGTACAGAAACCGAAAAAAAGCCGACTTTTACAGATTTTAGCAAAGCAACTTTTAGTTTAACAAGAGATGAACATAAATATAACCTTGAAATAAAAAATGTAACATTGAAAACAGAAGAAGTGTCAAGAGAATATTATATATTTATGACAAATGGAGAACAGAAAGCACCAATCAAGTTTGACGAAAATGGTTATCTAGTAACAACAGGATTAGGACCAGAAGATTATCGCTCTTTCCGTAGTAACCAAGTGGATGTTAGTACAATGGCATCTGTAAGATTGGCTCATGTAGGTGATGTATATCTTACGATTCTAGAATATGATGGGAAATATACAGCAACAGATGGTGTTACACCACGAGAAAAATATAAAATAGTGGAAGGTATCAAACTTGCCAGACCAAAACTAGAATCATTAACACAGCGTATTACGGTATTTCCTAGCTCGACTGAAACTGTCATTTATGATGCTCAAAACTCTTATTATGGTGAATTGAAATATACTGTAAAAATCGGACGTGTTACAGACCAACAGATATTAAGAGATATACGAGATGGAAAATCTGATTGCCTAAACAACTTATTGACCTATGCGAAAAACCAACAACCAATGATCTCCAAAAGTGGACTTGTTGGCTCTCCACAAAAGAATGCGGGACTTTTCCAAAATGGACAATTTACGCATCGAGCATACTATTATGGATATTTTGCAGTAGAAACCGAAAATGGAAAATACTATCCATTAGAAGATGTTATGCTATTTCAAGCGGTTAATAGTACGAGTGCATCAGGAGATTTTTTATACAATTATCTAGATAAAAATTTTGCTTGGGATTTAGAAGAAGCACCAGAACCATCCAAACCGGGAAATGAAATCGTTGTTCCACCAACGAAAAACAATACCGTAACAAACAGCAATAAGCCAACTGGAATAACCGGAAATATGGATAACACAAAAGCAGGAGGAACCATACCACAAACAGGCTCTATGCCAATGATAACCATTTGCATTTTAGCAGTTATTTTACTTGCAGGTGGATTTGCATATTACCAAAACCGAAAATACAAAGGAATTTAGAAAGCAAAAAAGATAAGATAATATCTCTTAAAAAGGGATATTATCTTACTATTTTGGCAATTCCATAATATTTCAATCAGATTGCTTGACAAATGAGAAAAAACTTTGTATAATCTTATAGTCAAGAATTTTAGTTAAAAATGAAACAGATAGAATAACATCAGACAAGGGAGGGAATGAAAATGGCACAACCAAAAAGAAGATGGTCAAAAGCAAGAACTGGATTAAAAAGATCGACCTGGAAATTAGAAAAACAAAATTTAGCAGAATGTCCACATTGTCATGAACCAATTATGCAACACAGAGTTTGCAAAAACTGTGGTTACTATAATGGAAAAGAAGTAATAGCAAAAACAGAAGCAAAATAAAACAGTAATTTTTACTGTTTTTCTGTATCAAAAAGAAAGCAACAATTTTGAGATTGTTGCTTTTTCGTTTTATTCGGTTTCTTTCTTTTTGGTTCTTGGTTTCTTTTTTGATTCCGCTTCTTTGGCTTTTTCTTCTACGAGAGAAGAGGTACAGTGTGGACAACGGGTTGCTTTGTAATTTACTTCGCTATAACAGAAAGGACATATTTTGGTAGTTGGTTCCGCTTCTGGTTCTACTTCTTTTTCTTTCTTCTTTTTTCCATATTTCTTTTCTAATTTCTTTGCTTCTTCTTTAGTCAAACTTTCCATTTTCTTATTCAATTTATTGAGATAAGTAATCATTACGAAAATGGAAAAAGCAATAATAAGAAAATTAACAATTGCTGTAATAAAGTTCCCATACTTAATGGAAGCACCACCAACAGTAAACACCATATTAGAAAAATCTACTCTTTTGGTAATAATGGATACAGCAGGCATAATAATATCATTGACAAGAGAATTAATGATGGATTGAAAAGCACCTCCGGATTACAACACCAACTGCTAAATCCATAATATTTCCTCGTGTAGCAAATTCTTTGAATTCTTTTAACATAACAAATCCTCCTTTTTTCTACCAAAACTATACAATATTTGCCGAACAATGTCAACCGAAAGCCCTACAGAGTAAAGAAAAAAGAAGATTGATATTCCCTCTGATTTTTCTTGCCGAATAAAGGAAACTGTGATAAGATAAAACAAAAAAAGGTCGTGATAAAATGGAAAATCGAATTGATAAAGTAAATTATTATCTAGATATTGCAAAAGCAGTTGCAAGTAGAAGTACCTGTCTTAGAAAAAAGATTGGGTGTGTCATTGTAAATCATGACGAAATCATTTCAACCGGATATAGTGGGGCACCACGTGGAAGAGAAAATTGCATTGATATTGGTTTTTGCTCCAAAAAGAAATTCTTTCCAGATGTAAGTCATGCTGGTTATGATGCCTGTCGCTCCGTTCATGCAGAACAAAATGCCATGATAAGTGCGAAGAGACAAGAAATGATTGGAGCAACACTTTATTTAGTGTCCTATCGACCAGATACCATGCAATATGACGAGAAATCGAATTGTTGCCAGATGTGTCGAAAAATGATTATCAACTCTGGCATTGAGAAAGTGATTGTACGAGACACAGATACCAAGTACCGTGTGATTTCAGTATCTGAATGGATTAAACATGATGACTTGCTAGAAGGGAACATTTATTACTAATACAAAGGAGAAGACAACGTGAAGGAACGATTACAGAATTTACTTGAAAATAAAAAGTTTCATTATTTATGTATTTTTTTCATTAGCCTTTTGGTAGCAATTCCTCTCATTGGCTTGAAAATACGATATACCCATGATGGCGCTTTGCATATCTTACGTCTAATGGGAACTAAGTTAAGTCTAAATTATACTACATTTCCGCATTTAGTTATTCCATTTTTCTGTGATAACTTTGGCTATTCCATTAATGCGTTTTACGCACCAATGGCTACTTTTTTGCCATATTTGTTTACCTACTTGCCGATTTTATATTCTGACGCATTAAAGATATTTTCATATTGCACCATATTGTTTTCTGGAATTACCATGTATCACTGTGCTTATGAGATTACCCAAAAGCGAAAAATCGCATTATTAGCCAGCCTATTTTATATGCTAGCACCGTATCGAAGTGAGGATATCTATACTAGATTTGCGTTAGCAGAATTTACGACATTTGTATTTATCCCAATCATCTTTCAGGGACTACACAATTTGCTAGAAGGAGATAAAACAAAACACTGGTATATTGCTATTGGGGCAACAGGACTTGTTCTAACTCATACCATTACTACGTTCTATGTGGCCCTATTTTGTCTTGTTTATGTTATCTGCCATTGGAGCCGAAAAGCATGGAAAGATACGTTTCCAAAATTAATCTGGAATACCATTTTTATCTTAGCCATGACAGCTTTTTTCTGGGTAGTATTATTGGAATTTAGAAATTTCACCCAATATACATTTTTTGACCAAGAACTGATGGGAACTAATCAAAAAGCCGTGGTAAACCAAGCCATACAATGGGAGGAGTTCTTACTAGACAAAAATGGAGATATACGAGATGTTTCATATCGACTAGGGAAATTTACCATTGTGTTATTGGTACTAACACTTCTCGCTTTTCGTGAGCACCGCAAGGATAAAACTTATGTTATTTTTAATGGTTTTGTACTTATGAGTCTGTTTATGTGTACGAAAATGTTTCCGTGGAAAGAAATGCCAGCAATCTTTTGGCAAATTCAATTCCCGTGGAGAATGTTAGGAGAATTTGTTTTTTTTAGTTCTATTCTAATAGCCCAAAATTGTGAAGGGATTTGGAACCTCTTAAAGGGAAAAAAGATGGGGAGGATTGCTTTTGCGATTGTTTGTGTGGTACTGTTATTAAGTCAGTATCAAAAAAGTTTAGACCGATATGCTACTTTGCAAAACCTAGGCAGGAAGGAAGATAAAGTCTATGAAGAAGCAATTACACAGAATTTAAGTTTTTCCATTTTCTTTATTAATCGAGACTATTTGCCTTACCAAGCAATAAAACATCAAGATGAAATCGATACCAAACCAGATCAGGTCTTTGTAATCGAGGGGGAAGCAAACATTCGAGAACAGGAAAAACGAGGAACGAATTTGTCTTGTCAACTAGAAAATGTGGAAAAAGAAACAAAACTAGAAATCCCATATTTCTATTATCCAGGTTACATAGTAACTCTGAAAAATGAGGAGGAAGAAATTATCTTGCCACAAGAGGAAAGCGAATATGGAATGATTGCTGTTACCATCCCAACAGATATGGAAACAGGCAAAATAACCGTAAGATATCAGGGAACTGGATTAGAAAAAGCAAGTTATGGATTTTCTTTGCTTAGTTATTTTGTGTTCCTTGCTATGATTATACGAGAGAAAAAAAGAGAAAAACAAGGAGAAACTGCATGAGAGATACATTCAAAAATGTAATGGAAAAGAATTGGTTTTGCTATACCATAATTCTATTTTTTTCAGCGCTTATGTGTATACCACTACTTAGTAGAACCATCGACTTATTTCAGGATGATGGTATTCAGCACATTTGCCGTTTAATTGGAACTGCACAATCACTGGGAGAGCAAAGTCTTTTCCCAGTGATTATGTCGGATTTTTGCAATGGATTTGGCTATTCGTGGAATTTGTTTTATAGTATTTTAACAGCCTACGTTCCGCTTCTATTTCGCTTCTTAGGAGCCTCTTATCTAGACTGTATCAAGTTATTCCTATACCTACTTACAGCACTTTCTGGATTTAGTATGTTCGCTTTTACGAAGCGTGTTACCAAAAGTAAAAAGATAGCCTTATTGGCAAGTGTTTTCTATATCCTGTTACCATACCGTGTTACCGATATGTATATGCGAATTGCCATTGCAGAACTAGCTTCTTTTGTGTTCTTGCCAATGGTCTTCCATGGCATTTATGCAATTTTAGAGGATTGTCAAGGAAGCCAAGAAAAACCAATGAACCTCGTTTTGGTGGCAGGTACAGTAGGGCTAATGCTAAGTCATACGGTAATAACGTTATATACCGCTATTTTTGCTTTTCTCTATTTAGTTATACAGTACAAGAAATTAAACAAAAAAGCAATTTGCCAACTAGGAATTAGTTTGCTTCTTATTTTATTATTATGTGCATTTTTTCTTATTCCACTACTCGAACATCGTCTAGTAACTGAATATGAAGTGTTTCAAAAGGGTAGAATGTCCCGTGTAGAGGTATTGGAATATTACAAATTGAATTTAAGTGAGTTGTTTTTTACACAAGAGGGCTTTATCTTTGAAATTGGTGGAATTCTCCTTTTAGGAAGCATTTTTGCAATTCTTGCTATCGCCAAAAAGAAAATACAGTCAGACGAAAAAAGACAAACCATTTTTTTCTTGGTCATGGGAATTCTTTGCTCGATTTTAACTTTGCGTATTGTCCCATTTGAAAAATTGCCAGAAATCTTGTGCATGATACAATTTACATACCGCTTCTTAGAGTTTGTTGGATTTTTCCTATCTTTTGCAGCGGCAGTGGGAGTTGTACGTCTATTTAAGCGTTATGATTTAGGAGATTTATTGGTTATTACAACACTTGCATTTCTCCTTATTGTGCCATTAAATCGTTTCATTTCTTATGATAACAGAGGCTGGACAGAAGATAAACTAATCCCAGCTGTTCCAGTCAATGAAAATACCCAAAGGGTGCATGCTGGATGTGCAAGTTTTGAATATTTACCAACCAAGGCTTTTCAAAACTTGGAATACATCAAGGAAAGAGAACCAGGAGCAATCCTCTTAAGTGGAGAAGCAGAAATTACAGGAGAAGCAAAGGAAAGAAATATAACGGGAATATCCTTTATTGCGAATACAAAAGAATTATCCGTAGAATTGCCATATATCTATTATTTAGGCTATACAATAAGAATCCGATCAGCCGAAACCGAAGAATGGCAAGAAGTACAAGGCTATGAGTCAGAAAAAGGATTCTTAGCAGTAGATTTAGCGGATTTAGAAGAGGGAACAGAATATGAAATTCTAGTGTGGTATCGCGGAACACTAGGAATGAAGATATCTCTTGCGATTAGCCTTATCACAGTGATTGCATTGCTATTTGGCTATGGAATGTATTTTTCAAAAAAACGAAAAAAAAGCATTGGAAAAAATTGACGAACCCCCAAAAATCTAGTAAAATAACGGAAGAGGTGAGAACAGTATGAAAAGTTCTGTGGCCATCATTGGAAGACCAAATGTGGGCAAATCTACATTTTTTAACTATATTATTGGAAAGCGAGTAGCCATTGTAGAAGATACACCAGGCGTAACAAGGGACCGTATTTATGCAGAAGCAACTTGGCGAGGAAAGACCTTTCATTTGATTGATACTGGTGGAATTGAGCCAAAATCTCAAGACACGATTTTAACGCAAATGAAAGAGCAAGCAGATATTGCCATTGGAATTGCAGATGTTATCTTGTTTATGACAGATGTAAAACAAGGCATTACAGCAGCAGACCAAGACATTGCGAATATGTTACGAAAATCTGGCAAACCAATTATTCTAGTATGTAATAAGGCAGATAAATTTGGAACCAATGAAACCGAAGATATCTACGAATTCTATAACCTAGCACTCGGCGAGCCATATCCAATTTCGGCAGCTAATGCAAAAGGGATGGGAGATGTGCTAGATGCAATCGTAGAGGCCCTACCAGAAGAAAATGAAGACGAAGAAACTGGAGAGCCAATTAAAGTAGCGTTTATTGGAAAACCAAATGTAGGAAAATCTAGTTTAGTCAATTACATCTTAGGCGAAAATCGTATGATTGTCAGCGATATTGCAGGAACTACACGAGATGCGATTGATTCCGAATTTAGCAATGAACAAGGAAAATACATTTTTATTGATACAGCAGGTATCCGAAAAAAGAATAAGATTACAGAGAACATTGAAAAATATAGCATTGCACGAACATTGCTAGCAATTGAAAGAGCAGATATTTGTGTGCTTATGATAGATGCTTTAGAAGGCGTAACCGAGCAAGATACGAAAATTGCAGGAGAAGCACACGAAGCAGGAAAAGGCGTGATTATTGTTGTCAACAAATGGGATGCTTATGAAAAAGAAAATGGGACATTAGAAAAATACACCAAAGAAGTGTATGAGAAATTAGCCTATTTATCTTATGCACCAATTCTTTTCTTATCTGCCAAAACAGGACAAAGAGTTCACAAGTTGTTTGAACTGATCAATCAAGTGGCAAGTCAAAATGCAATGCGTGTTTCGACAGCAACCTTGAATCAGGTATTAAACGAAGCCATTGCCATTGTTCAACCACCAACGGATAAAGGAAAGAGGCTCAAAATATTCTATATGACACAAGCATCTACAAAGCCACCAACATTTGTTGTGTTTGTCAATGATAAAAAGCTATTCCATTTCTCTTATGAAAGATACTTAATCAATCAAATTCGTAAAGAATTTGGTCTAACTGGGACACCAGTTCGTATGATGGTAAGAGAAAAAAATGAAAAAGAAGGATAAAAAGTTAGAAGGAGGAATTTTAAGTTATGGTAGCGGTATATATTGTAGTAACAATGATAGCATATTTATTAGGAAGCATTAGTTTTTCAGTTATAATTAGCAAAAAGTTAGCAGGATTTGATGTAAGAGAAAAAGGAAGTGGTAATGCCGGAAGTACCAATGTACTTCGTACTGTAGGGAAAAAAGCAGCAGCATTAACCTTACTTTGTGATATCTTAAAAGGTGTTGTAGCAGTTGGCGTGGCATGGATTGCTAGCCTAATTTGGAAAGAAACCAGTGGTGCCCTTTTGGTACAACTTGCAGCAGGAGCTGTTGTGCTAGGGCATACATTCCCAATCTACTTTGGTTTCAAAGGAGGAAAAGGAGTTGCAACAGCACTTGGTGTACTTCTCATTTGCAACTGGCAAATTGGACTAATTTGTTTAGTATTTGCTCTTGTGCTTATGGCAGTTACAAGAATTGTATCACTTGGCTCGATTATGGCTGCTATCTTGTACCCAGTTTTAACATTATTCATTAGCCAAAATTATATCGTACCTGGAAATTATTTGATTTTCAGTATCCTACTTACTGTTTTAGTCGTATACAACCATCGTACGAACTTAAAACGTATTTTAGAAGGAAAAGAGAATAAACTAAGTTTTCATAAATAAGCCAAAAAGAGGAGGAAATGCAAATGAAAAAAGTTGCTGTTATTGGAACAGGAAGTTGGGGTGTTGCACTTGCAACACATCTAGCAAAATTAGGAAATGAAGTAAAAATGTGGTCTTTTTCAGAAGAAGAAGCACGAGCCATCAATGAAGAAAAAAAGTGCCAATTCTTACCGGAATTAGTGATACCAGAAGGGATAGAAGCACTTACAGATTTGAAAAAAGTGGTAACGGACTCAGAAATAGTCATCCATGTAACACCATCCAAGTTTGTTCGAGCAACTATCCAAAAATATAAAGCATATCTAACCAATCAGGCAGTGGTTATTTGTTCAAAAGGTTTGGAGAACGATACCTTAAAAACGCTTAGTCAAGTAGCAGAAGAAGAACTATCAGGAAAAAGAATTGGAATTTTTTCTGGACCAAGCCATGCAGAAGAAGTATCGATTGCTATTCCAACAGCAATTGTCATTGGCTCCAAAGAGGACAGTGTGATTGAAGAAGTACAATCTCTTTTCATGAATGAAAATATGCGTGTATATGCTTCTCATGATGTAAAAGGAGTAGAACTAGGAGGGGCACTGAAAAATATTATTGCTTTTTGCGCTGGAATTGCAGCAGAAATCAAGATGGGAGATAACACGTTTGCAGCACTCATTACGAGAGGACTAGTGGAGATTTCTCGTCTAGGAGAAGCAATGGGGGCACAAAAAGAAACCTTTTATGGCTTATCTGGCTTAGGCGATTTAATTGTAACTTGCCTAAGCGAACATAGTCGTAATCGTAGAGCCGGAAAGTTAATTGGAAGAGGTTTGTCAGTGGAAGAAGCCAAAAAGGAAATTGGTATGACAGTAGAGAGTATGGATAATATTGAAGCAGCATACAAACTAGCGAAACAATATAACATTGAACTACCGATTGTCAATACAGTCTATGATATCCTATTCAATGGACTAAAGCCAGAAGAAGCAGTTAAGAGATTGATGACCAGAGAAAAGAAATTTGAAGACTAAAAAGAAAAAATTGGAAAAACATGAATATTTTATGCAAAACACGATAATAATAGAGTTATACATAAAGTGAAGGAGTGATTTTGCATGGAATTTATCAATAAAGTTGCACAAACCGTATCGAAAACATATCATGTAACAGCACAGCAAACAGAAAAACTTGCCAAGAGAATGAAATTAAATGCTATCCTAGATGAAAATCAAGAAAAGATAGCAGATCTGTACCAAGAAATTGGAAAAATTGTTTATCAAAAGCATGTACTCGATACCAATGACCAAGAAAAGATTATCTATATTGAAGAAGAACTAATGAATGAATGTTCTAAGATTGACTCTTTGGCAGATGAAATGGCGGATACAAGAAAAGAACTCTTAAAACTAAAAGAGAAAAAACAATGTAGAGCTTGCCAAGAAGAAGTTTTATTAGATGCTAAGTTTTGCCCGTATTGTGGTGCAAGACAAGGAAAAGTTACTTTTGCGGAAATCAAACGAGAATGTGAAGAACAAAAAGGAAATGTAGAGCAAGCAAAGCAAGAGCCTGTCAAACGAGGCAGACCCAAAAAAGAAACAGAAAAGAAAGAAGAAACGAAATCAGAAAACAAGCAAAATCAGGAGTAGAAAATGAGATTAGTAGTACAAAGAGTAAAATATGCAAGTGTAACGGTAGATGGAGAAGTTGTATCAAAGATTGGAAAAGGATTTCTCGTGCTACTTGGCGTAACCCATACTGATACCAAAGAAAATGCTGACTATTTAGTAAAGAAATTAACGAATTTAAGAGTTTTTGAAGATGAAAACGAAAAAATGAACCGTTCCATTCAAGACGAAAAAGGCGAAATGATAGTGGTATCCCAATTCACGCTTTATGGAGATTGCACAGGAGGAAATCGCCCAAGTTTTATCGAAGCAGCAAGACCAGAACAAGCAAACCCTTTGTATGAATACTTTTTAGAACAATGTAATCAAAAGGGAGTTCCCACTTATCCTGGAATATTCGGAGCAGATATGAAAGTAGAACTCCTAAATGATGGACCAGTAACCATTCTTTTAGAAAAATAAAAAGGCAAACAAGATGGAAAGAAATTCCCATCTTGTTTTTTAGTAAGGAAATCGCTCATAAATGTAGCGGATAATTTCGTCGCTGTTTTCTTTGGTAACTTGAATATATAGACTAGGGTCCAAGCAAATCCATAAGCCTACCTCAAAATCGTCTTCTTGGTCTTGATGGTAACTGACAAAATCCACTAAATCCAAAGGGTTTGAGTAACTAGCCTGCCATTCCAAAAGGTCTGGCTTATCCATTGCTTTTGGAATATCCAATGTTTGAAAATATTTATTTAAGTATCCTGCTATCTCATTTGGTTTGGAAGCATATAGTTTTACGAGATATCCCATTTTGTTTTCCACCTTTTTCGATTTTTTTCTTATTCTTTGCAATTTTTTCTTTTTTATACCAAAGAATATTTTGACCTGAAATGGTTTATACTAATTTGGAAAAGATAGAAAGAAAAGAGAAATATATGAAAAAGTTTTTAATTTGGATTATCATCTTAGTACTGGTAATTGGTGTTGTTACTGCCTGCTTCTTATTCTATGCAAATGCGAACAGTAAGGGAAGAAGCACAACAGATTTGAAATTAAAAGTAACCGAAGAAGTTCGCTACTTGGACTCGAATTTAATTCTGCTCTTGAACTCTTTGAACAATATATCTTATGCCAATTACCGTGTGCAAACAGAAGAGATTGAAGGGGCAAAAGGTGGTTCACGGAGAAAGTGAAAGTAGCGAAGGAAGCGGAGATAGCCAAGGGCAATCTGGTGGCGAAAAAAATGGAAGCGGACAAGATAATCAAGGAAATGACAGCCCACAAAGGCAAAGTAAGATGATAGCAAACAATATTTTGAACAGTCAACGTGGCGAAGTAGACTGGAATAAAATGAAGCAAATGGCAGAAAATTTGTATTCTTCTTGGGCAGTAATCGAATTAGATCTGCACGCACTGAATGTAAAGCCAGAAGAAATTTTACAATTTTCCAATGACTTAAAAGCAAGTGTAATGCAAATTGAAAAAGAGGATAAGACCAATTCACTTATTACCTTAGCCAATAGCTATGCAACATTAGCAAGGGTTATTGACGAGTATGAGACAAATACAATGACAAAACAGGTTTCGTATACCAAAGCGAATATTATCAATGCTTATGCTATTTTGGAAACTAATCGATGGGAAGACTGTGCTAATTTCTTGCAAGAAGCGGAAAATCGTTTTAATCAAGTCGTGAATGATGTTTCGATTGGTGTTAACCAGCAAGCAGAAATCAATAAAGTCTATGTACTCATAAAAGAGATGCAAGAGAGTGTGAAGTTACAGGACATCTCTTTGTTCTATATCAACTATAAAAATGGAATGCAGACATTGGATAGTATTGGATAACAAAGAATAAATATTATATAATACAATGTATTGACAAAATAATGCAACATGACATATAATAATATAAGAGAAAGGAGTTGATGATGGATGGAACAGACAAATTTAAGTGTAAGAGTAAACAAAAATGACAAGACGGAATTTGAAAATTTTTGCAATGCAGTAGGAATGAATGTTTCTGTAGCAGTTAATATGTTTATCAAAGCCGTATTAAGAGAAAGAAAATTACCTTTTGATGTAAGTTACGATCCAATCTACTCAGAAGAAAGCATGAAAAGATTAAGGTCCTCTATTGCAAACCTTGATGCTGGCAACAAAATAACAAAAACCATAGAAGAACTAGAGGAAATGGAAAATGAATAAAGTTTCTTTTTCTCCAGAAGCATGGGAAGATTATTTATACTGGCAAACTCAAGATAAGAAAACTTTTAAGAAAATTAACATACTAATTAAAGAAATTATGCGAAATGGTATTTGCAATAGCGGTTTAGGAAAAACCGAACCATTAAGATATGACTTATCTGGTTGCTGGAGTAAAAGAATTGATAACAAAAATAGACTAATATTCAAAGTAAAAAATGGAGAAATAGAAATTATGCAATGTAAGGAACATTATACGGACAAATAGCAGAAAAGCAGGAGTGATTCCTGCTTTTTTCTGTGATAAGATTGAAAAGAAAAAATAGATAAGATATAATGAAGAAAAATATCAAGGCAAGGGGAAAAATAAGTGAAAACATATTTAATAACAGGTGGAGCAGGATTTTATGGAAGTATTTTGAAAGAAGAGTTACTAAAAGATAGTGCTTTTTGCGTTAGTATTGATTTAGAAGCGGATGGCTACAAAGCAGAAAATTTTATAGCAATCCAAGGAGATATTCGCGATACGAAATTACTAAAAGAAGTGTTTGGAAAATACCAATTTGATGCAATATTCCATTGTGCAGCACTTTTAGCCCATGAAGTAAAAGACGCAGATAAACTATGGACATCCAATGTAGATGGAACAAGAAATATCGTTCAGTTTGCGATTGAAAACCAATGTAAAAAGTTATTGTTCATTTCTAGCAACTGTTTGTGGGGGAATAACTTTGATAACTTAGTAACCGAAGACGAAATCGCTAATCCGATTGAGATTTATGGAAAATCGAAACTAGAAGGCGAAAAAATATTATTAGAAAATAAAGACAAGTTAAACTCTGTTATCTTTAGAAGTCCAACCATTATTGACGAAGGCAGATTAGGGCTATTAAGCCTATTATTTGAGTTTATTGACGAAAATCGAAAAGTACCGATGGTGGGAAATGGCGAAAACAAATATCAATTCATTTATGCAAAAGATATGGTGCAAGCCATGAAAAGCGCTCTACATTATGATAAAACAGAAATCTTCAACATTGGTTCAGATGATGTGAAATCGTTTAATGAAGTCTATCGCTATGTGATTGAAAAAGCGGGTTCAAAGTCTAAATTGTTTCATTTTCCAAAAGGTCTTATGACATTGGCTATGAAAATCTGTTATTTCCTAAAGATTTCTCCATTGGGACCATATCAATACAAAATGATATCTGCTAACTTTGTGTTTGATACTTCTAAAATCAAGAAAGAACTAAATTTCAAACCAACCTTAACAAATGAAGAAATGCTACTAAAATCATACACATATTATCACGAAAATAGAAAAGAAATCGAAAGTAGAACAAATGTATCAGCACATCACAAAAATGCAAAGATGGGAGTCATAAAACTACTAAAATGGATGATGTAAGGAAAGGTTAGAGAAACTTCAAAACCTTGACTTTTCTAGCATAAGAGCATATAATAAATAAGAGTAAGCCAAATAGTCGCGTATAGCAAATACCGAAAGGTTGCGTACGAGGAAAGTCCGGGCCCCATAGAGCAAGGATGCTGGATAACGTCCAGTGAGGGAAACCTTAAGGAAAGTGCAACAGAAAAGAACCGCCTGTAAAGGTAAGGGTGAAAAGGTGAGGTAAGAGCTCACCGCTGGTATGGTGACATACTGGGACTGTGTAAACCCCATCTGGAGCAACACCGAAACAAGAAGGCTAAGTCTGCTCGACATCTTCTTAACTTGGTGGCTTGAGCCATATAGCAATATGTGGACTAGATAAATGACTATTCAATGACAGAACCCGGCTTATCGACTTACTTTTGAATAAAAAATAAAAGGATGGAAGCAAATCTGTTTTCCATCTTTTTTTCTACGATGATACAAATTAGATACATTTGTGTCATATAACAATTCCAAAAAGAAAAGGAAGATTGGAAATGAATAAAATTTTAGTAATTGAAGATGAACCAGCAATCGCTGACTTGATTAAATTAGAACTTGAAATGCAAGGCTATCGCTTAAAAGTCGCAAAAGATGGAGAAGAAGGGATTGCCTTCTTGGAACAGGAAGCCTTTGATTTAGTCTTATTAGATATTATGCTGCCAAAAATAGATGGATATGAATTACTAGAATACATTAAGCAAGTATCTGACATGCCAACCATCTTTATTACTGCTAGAAGCAGTACCAATGATAAAATTAAAGGACTAAAAAAGGGTGCAGACGATTATATCACCAAACCTTTTGAAATGGGAGAATTAGTGGCACGAGTAGAAACGGTCTTGCGAAGATATCACAAAGGAAAAGAAGTACAAGAAATTGGAGATGTAGAAATCAACCTAGAAGCAAGAAAAGTTAAAAAAGATGGAAAAGAAGTGTTACTTACCCCAAAGGAATTTGACCTATTGCTATTATTCGTCCAAAACAAAAACTTTGCGTTATATAAAGAAACCATTTATGAAAAAATATGGGGAGAGGACCTAGAATTTGAAACCAGAACTTTGGACCTACACGTTCAACGTTTGCGAAAGAAACTAGGGTGGAAAGACAAAATTAAAACCATTTATAAAATCGGATACAAATTAGAGGTGTAATATGCAATTTTGGAAAAAGATGGTCTTGTTCATTGTGGCAACCATATCGATAATCCTATCCTTTAGCAGGTTATATATGGTAAAAAGTAATTTTAGCCATTCAATTGACAATGCTAGCAAGCAAGGGAATAATCAACATGCACTAGAAAAATATATCTTAGAGAACAATTTAGTTGAAACGATACGAAGAGGAGAAGAAGTAACAGAGGATAAAATGACAGAATGTATCCAATCCTTATATACACACTTAGACGCCAATTCAGAACTCGTTGCTTTCTATATCCCAGACTCGGATAAAGTGATATCCAATATGGAATGGATTGAACAGTTGGATTTTAGTAAAATGCTGACAGAAGAGGAACATTACTGGATTCGCCAAATGCAAGATAACCATTATCTATTCTTTTCTTCTTATTGGACCATCAATGGGAAGGTAATCTATATTATCAATGCGTATAATATCCAAGACATTTATGAAGAAAGAGATCGACAAAACCAACAAATCTTGGTGACAGATGTCATTATGATTGCCATTTCTGCTGTTGTTATTGGTGTTTTTGCAAGATACTTAACAAAGCCAATCAAAATCTTAAACCAAATTGCAAAACAGATTGCAGATGGAAAATTTGAACAAAGGGTAGATATACGAAGCAAAGACGAAATCGAAGAATTAGCCATTAGTTTCAACCGAATGGCAGAAGAAATTGAAAGTAAAATGAAGCAAAAGGATGATTTTATCACTGGTTTTACGCATGAGTTAAAAACGCCGATGACAGCAATTGTTGGATATGCAGATTTATTGCGTTTACGCCAATATGAGGAAAACGTATCGAAAAAGGCAATTAACACGATTTATCAAGAAGCGAAACGATTAGAAAATTTATCCTTTAAACTAATGGAATTAATGGCTTTATCCGAAAAGGGAATTTGCTGGCAAGATATTTCTACATCAGAACTTATCAAAAGCATTCAAAAGCAAGCACAAAACCAGGGGATAACAGCAAAATTAGAATTTGCCATGGATGAGACCGTCTTAAAACGGAGACCGAGAATTGTTAGAGGTGGTGCTTCGCAACTTAATTGAAAATGCAGAAAAAGCAGAACCAAAAGATAACAGAATACAAGTGGTAGGAAAGAAACAGAAAGATGGCTATAAAATAGAGGTAATAGACCATGGTAGGGGAATTCCAAAAGAGCAAATAGCAAGAGTAACCGAGGACTTTTATATGGTGGATAAATCAAGAAGCAGAAACAATGGCGGAAGTGGGATAGGGCTCTCTTTAGTGAAACGAATTCTGCTCTTACACCATACCGAATTAAAAATTGACAGTATCGAGGGAGAAGGAACTACCGTATCTTTTGAGTTAAAGGAGGGAAGAAATGAAAACTAATCGAAAAGGAAATTGGATTACACTACTTGTTCTATGTTTTGTCTTTGCCTCTTTCTTGGTGCCAAACTTTGTACTCTCCATGCAGGAAAAACAGTTAGAAGAACAAGTCTTTACGAGAGATAAGAAGATAAGTAAGTTAGATGTAGAAGCGGAAAAGATTTATTTGGTAAAGGCAATTCATGAAATTGAAGAAAACAGCAATTCCATTTTTACGCAGCAGAAACAAGTTGGTTATACGACAAAAGGAAAGAAAGAGGAGTTTCGCTTAACAGAGATTGGCAAGCAAATGGAAAAATTGCAGGATACTAGCATCCTGCAAGAGATTGGAATTGACATTCCAATCTCTTACACAATGTATTCTAATATAATAGGTTATCAGAATAATCACACACAATACTTTTTAGAAAATATCCAATTAGTGATTGAGGAAGATAAATATGAGTTGGTTAGGGAAAGCAAAACGAACAAACTTTTGAGCGTTGCTTGTGCAAAAGAAAAATTGCAGGAAGGAAGAAGCAAACAAGAGATTTTGCAAAGTTTTATTGAGTATTTAGATTTATATATTATTGACGACTGGAAGTACGAAGAAGGAATGATACAAGCAGAACAAAATAACAGACAATGGAAATATGAGATTAGACAAATGAAATCGGACAAGGCAGATTTGACAGTTGTACTACTTGAGGATGACGAATACTATATGCTAGGCGTTCGACCGCAAGATGATTTGTATCGAAGCGGAATGAATTATGTTATTGTAAACCCAAGTGTGGAGATAGTAGAAGCAGTAAGTGAATAGCTTTTTATAAATTGAGATACTTCCTTGCCAAAGGTCAAGAAAATGTGATTTGCAAGAGGAAGAGAGGAATTTTCAAAGAGAGTTAGAATACTAAAAATTTTTTAGAAATCATTAAGTAAATTTGCTATCTTTTTTGAAATATGGTATAATAAAGTGGTTCAAAGCAATCTGCTTTGAAATAAAAACAACGTAGAAAGAAGCGTGAGATTTCATGCCGGTGGATACCTCAACTTTGGTAGATATCCTCAGCCCACAGCTAGAGGAGACTCTGATTGATGAGCGCATTAGCCATCCAGAACGGAAAATATTTCTTGTGATCCGTACCGAATATTGCCTTGAAAAGGGGCAAAACCCAAAGGACGTGGAAACCAAATTAGGAACGATGTTCTGCATGAGAGTAAAATACGTTCCGTTCCTACATCGGGTTTTCTTGTGGGAATATCCAACTGAAAAAGAGGCGGGCTAACTTAGCCCGCACTCTTTTTTTATAACTCAAAATTATTTTGATAAACTAAATGGCTCATATCTTCTGGAAGGGGAGCCTCAAAAGCAAGACTTCTTCTTAAGATTGGATGCTCAAAACGAATACGAAAAGCATGAAGTGCTTGTCTGTCAATGAAAGAAGAGGTAGAACCATATAAGCCGTCGCCTAGAATAGGATGACCAATTGATTGGCAGTGTACTCGAATTTGGTGAGTTCGACCAGTTTCCAACAAAAAGCGAACTGTACTAAAATCTGCTGTTTCATTCAAGACTTGGTAATGAGTAATTGCAGTTTCTCCATTTGGGTCAATTTGCCTTTCAATGATGCTATCTTTTTTTCGCGCAATTCTACCAGTTAATACACCTTGTTTTTCCTCAAAAATTCCCTCACATAGACCAACATACTCTTTTTGAAAAACCTTGCTACGCATTTGTTCTACTAAACATTCTTGAATATATTCGTTTTTGGCAAAAACAACAATACCAGAAGTATTACGGTCTAAGCGATTAACAGGACGAATTTTTTTATGAATATTTTTAGCTTCAAAATAGCATTTGACACCATTGGAAAGACTATTGGTATAATGGGAAAAGGAAGGATGAACTGGAATTCCTGCTGGTTTATTAACCACAAGAAGTGAATCGTCTTCATACAAAATGGATAAATCCATAAAAGTAGAAGCAATATTGTCATTCTCTTCTTCAAAATCCAGTACAACTTCCACTAAATCTGCTGGAAAAATGTTATCCTTTGGTGTAGCGATTTCTTGGTTGCGAAAGATACAAGGCTCTTTTTTGATTTTATTAAACAAACGATTTGAGATATGAAACTGATTTTTTAGAACATCTAAAATCGTCTGGTATTCGTCGTTTTCTAAAATTTGATAGGATAATCTCATAATAATCTCCCTTCGTGTTACATAATTTCATTAAATAACAAGGAAGGTAAAATGTCAATATAAAAAATACAAGAAAAAACTTGTACTTTTCCAAAATTCTCTATATAATAGGTATGAAAATAAATAAAGGAGGAGATTTCAAGTGTCTTTTATTGATGACATTAAACAAAAAGCAAAAGCAGAAAAGAAAACAATCATATTGCCAGAAAGCACAGATATTCGTACATTAGAAGCAACGGAGATGGTTTTGAAAGAAGGATATGCGGATATCATTTTGGTAGGAAATGAAACCGAAATTACAAAAATAGCAAAAGAGCATAATCTTTCGATTGAAGGAGCAAAGATTGTTAATCCATTAACAGCAAATAAAAAAGAAGAGTATGTAGAATATTTTTATGAACTTCGTAAAAACAAGGGAATTACCTTAGAAGATGCAAAGAGAATGCTAGAAGATGAAGTATATTTTGGTATGATGATGGTTAAATCCGGAGATGCAGATGGACTTGTATCAGGAGCATGCCATTCCACATCAGATACATTAAGACCAGCATTACAAATTTTAAAAACAGCACCTGGAACGAAACTAGTATCTGCATTCTTTTTGATGGTAGTACCGGATTGTCCTTATGGAGAAAATGGAGCATTTGTTTTTGCAGATTGTGGATTAAACGAATACCCAGATGCAGATGCTTTATCTGAAATTGCAATTTCTTCAGGTAAGAGTTTTGAACAACTAGTAGGAACAGAGGCAAAAGTAGCAATGCTTTCTTATTCGAGTTATGGTAGTGCACATTCACCACTCACTGAAAAAGTGATTGAAGCAACAAAATTATTAAAAGAAAAAGCACCAGATTTAATTTGCGATGGAGAATTGCAATTAGATGCTGCTATTATCCCAGAAATTGCTGCATCCAAGGCACCAGGAAGTCCTCTAGAAGGAAAAGCAAACACATTAGTATTCCCAGATTTAGACGCTGGAAATATTGGATATAAATTAGTGCAAAGACTAGCAAAAGCAGAAGCATACGGACCACTTTGCCAAGGAATAGCAAAACCAGTAAATGACCTGTCTCGTGGATGCTCAAGTAAAGATATTGCAGGTGTAGTAGCAATTACAGCACTACAAGCACAAACCAACAATTAAGTTTACAAAAATATTTATATATTAGGAGGAAAAGAATGAAAGTATTAGTATTAAACTGTGGAAGTTCATCTTTGAAATATCAACTAATTGATATGGCAGATGAAGCTGTTATTGCAAAAGGAAATTGTGAAAGAATTGGAGGAGAAGGCTCTTTTCTTACCCACAAAGTAAATGGAGATAAGCATGTAATTGAAACAGCAATGCCAAACCATGAAGTGGCAATTTCTCTTGTGCTAGAACAATTAGTACATCCAGATTATGCAGTTGTAAAAAACTTAGATGAAATCAATGCAATTGGGCATCGTCTTGTACATGGAGGAGAGAAATTCAATAAACCAGTTTTAATCAATGAAGAGGTAGAAAAAGGAATTGAAGAATGCATTAGCCTTGCTCCAGCACATAACCCAGCAGGACTAGCTGGAATTCGTGCTTGCAAGAAAGTAATGCCAGGAAAACCAATGGTAGGAATTTTTGATACTGCTTTCCATCAAACTATTCCAGAAGAAAGATATATTTATCCAATCCCTTACAAATATTATGAGAAATATGGAGTTCGCAAATATGGTTTCCATGGAACATCACATTATTATGTATCTCATCGTGTAGCAGAGTTAATGGGTAAACCAGTAGAAGAATTAAAAACAGTAGTATGTCACTTAGGACAAGGAGCAAGTCTTTGTGCAGTAAAAGGTGGAGTTTCTGTTGATACCAGTATGGGATTAACACCAATGGCAGGTATTCCTATGTGTGCTCGTTCTGGAGATTTAGACCCATCCATCGTTACTTTCTTAATGGAGAAAGAAGGATTATCTCCAAAAGAAATGGATCAAGTTTTGAATAAACAATCTGGCGTATATGGCGTTTCCGGAATCTCCGTAGATTTTCGAGACATTGAAAAAGCAATGAAAGAGGGAGACAAAAGAGCAGCACTTGCAATGGATATGTACAATTACCGTGTAGCACAATATGTAGCAAAATATGCAGTTGCTATGGGTGGACTTGATGTAATCGCTTTTGCTGGCGGTGTTGGAGAAAATGGAGATATTACCAGAGAAGGCATTTGCAAATACTTAGAATTCTTAGGAGTAAAGGTAGATCCAACGAAGAATAATGGACTAAGGGGAGAAGAAATGGATATCTCGACAAATGACTCAAAAGTGAAAGTATGGCTTGTTCCAACAAACGAAGAATTAGTAATTGCAAGACAAACAAAAGAACTAGTAGAAGGAAAATAGAATGAAGGAATTATTTGCAAAATATAAATCGATTATTACATATGGAATATTTGGAGTGCTAACAACAATAATCAATATTGTTTGTTATCAAGTACTATACAGCCAAGTACATATTTCTAACGTTGTGAGTAACATCATTGCTTGGGTAATTGCAGTTGCTTTTGCCTATGTAACCAATAAAATATGGGTATTTGAAAGCAAAAGTTTGGAACCAAAGGTGCTATTTGCAGAGATATGGAAGTTTGTTACTTGCAGACTAGCGACGGGTGCACTTGATTTAGCAATTATGTATATTGGCGTAGACATTATGCATGGACCATCCTTGATACTAAAAATTGTTTCCAATGTAATTGTGATTTTATTGAATTATGTAGCAAGTAAGATTATTATATTCAAGCAAGAAGAATAAGAAAATAGAGGAGATACTTTTAGGAGTATAGCCTCTATTTTTTTGATAAATAAATCCGCTATGGCGGATGAATAAAAATGATAACGTACATCAATTTATTACGAAAGATTTTCTTATTTTACAATCATTTGACATTATCAATAATTTATTGACAATAATATGCTTTTTTGCTATGATGTAGGAAGTATTATAAAGTAGTGTACCTTATAATAAATTTGAAGAAAACTGAAGGGATTGCAATGAAAGAATTGATTAAGAAAAATAGAAATTTATTTCTCATATTGATAGATATACTAGTTATTATTGTCTGCTACTCTATATCAATTTTTTTCCTTAATATAAACATAACCAATATAACGATTTTGCTAAAAGAAATCATAATTGCAGTATTAGCTTATGAAATCTTTTTGAACATTTTTCAGATGTATCGCAACCTGACACAATATGAAATAGGAAAAGATTACATCAAATATATTTTGAGTG
>ERZ777306.1303-NODE-1303-length-40622-cov-18.634752_pt1 | contig 40622 bp, 33 predicted proteins | sample MGYA00374966_ERZ777306 | MGnify/ENA primary metagenome ERZ777306 (study PRJEB29329, sample SAMN06343882) | mouse gut metagenome | isolation source: Mouse cecum | place: Austria: Vienna | collected 2014-11-15 ... | reverse complement strand
AAATAGGTTCTGAAAGCCCCGTGAAATAAGGGCTGAAGATTCCGAGAAGTTATAAGAGGCAAAAGGAGGAGCTGAAAATGGATGCAGCTAAGCGGCAAAGATATGACAAAATCTCCGAAGAACTTACCGAATTAGTCGGAGGCAGGGATAATATTCAGGGGGTTGCACATTGTGCAACGCGCTTAAGAATTGTTTTGAAGGATAATGATTTGGCAGATTTAAAGGCCATTGAAGATGTAGTTCTGGCAAAAGGTGTGTTTGTGGCAGGGGATCAGGTTCAGATTATTTTCGGGGCCGGGCTGGTCAATGATGTATACCAGGTTTTTGCAGAAAACAATAACATGAAAAATATGAGCCTGAGCGATTTGAAAACGGAAGCGAATAAGAAAATGAACCCTTTACAGAGGATTATCAAGGCTCTGTCCGATGTTTTCGTGGACATCATGCCCGGAATCCTGGCAGCAGCGCTTCTTACCGGGCTTTCCGGCGTGCTGGGGAATATGGAGTTCGTAAAGGCTAACGCTACTTTATATGGAATCAACACATTGATTAATATCGCATCCGGGGCTATTTTCGGTTTCCTGCCCCTGGCCGTGGCCTACAGCGCCTGCAAGCGATTCGGGGGAAGGCCAATCCTGGGCATTGTCATGGGCTGCATCATGCTGAGCAACAGCCTTACCGATGCCTATGCCGCTGCACAGGGCACAGCAGAAGTCACAACTCTACATATCTTTGGCTTGGGAGTAGAACTGGTAGGGTTTCAGGGCGGCATCATCGTAGCGTTGTTAATGGGGTTTGTGACAGCTAAGCTGGACCAGTTTTTTGAAAAGAAAGTGCCGGAGGTCATCAGGCTTCTGTTATCCCCGCTTCTCACCACTTTAGTGGGCGCATTGCTTTTATTTACTGTCATTGGCCCGGTAGGGCGCGGACTGTCCTCAGGGATTACCAACGCATTAGTCTGGATGACGCAGAATCTGGGCGTGTTCGGTTACAGTATATTCTCCGGTTTACAGCAATTGGTTGTCATCACCGGCCTGCATCATATTTTCGGTGCAATCGAAGCGCAGCTTTTGGCAGACACGGGAAGGAATTTCCTCAATCCCCTGATGTCTGTGGCCATTATCGCCCAGGGCGGCGCGGTATTAGGATACCTTTTCCTGCATAAAAATAATACAAAAATACGGGAACTGTGTATCCCCAGCTTCGTATCCGTACTGTTCGGCATTACTGAACCTGCATTATTCGGAATTAATTTAAGATACCGCTTCCCGATTATCGGCGGATGTATCGGCGGTGCATTAGGAGGAGTCGTTGTCTATCTGACCAATCTGGCGGCGGTGGGCTTTGGCACTACAGTAGTTCCGGGCATTGCTTTGGCAGACCCGGCGGGCAACGGTTACGTAAACTATATCATTGCCCATGGCGTTGCGATTGCAGGCGGATTCGTTATGACTCTGATATTGGGGAAATTCATGGATACCCCCCAGGAAGAAAAAGCCTCTACAGGAAGCGGGAATGGCGGAAAACAGGATTCCATCCCCCAAGAAGCCCAGCCAAAAGCAGAAACCCGCCAAATTCCGGACAGAGAAATATTCTATGGGTATGCCAAAGGACAGCAAATCGCCATGGAGGAAGTAAAGGACGAAACTTTCGCTACGAAAGTCCTGGGCAACGGCATCGCTGTCATCCCATCGGAAGGTAAAGTATATGCTCCTGCAGACGGAACAATTTCAAGCATATTCGACACAAAACATGCGGTATGCTTCCGTAGCAATGCCGGAACGGAAGTGCTCATCCATATCGGAGTGGATACGGTGAATTTAAAAGGGCAATATTTTACTGCACATGTTAAGGATGGAAATATTGTCAAGAGGGGGCAACTTATGGTAGAATTTAACAAGGAGCAAATTGAAAAAGCTGGGTATGATACAGTTATCCCCATGATATTCACTGATTTGGACGAAGGGAGAACATTGGACAAGGCCGATCCCGGGCCAATGATACCGGATGCGGAAGCGGTTGCCATCTGTCGGTAGTGCAGCCATGCGCCAAACCGTCACGCTGTTTAAAATGCCGGAAGCAAAAAAATCGATTTGTTGCAGGGAAGCAGATAAAATGGATAGAAAATTAATTTTTTTAGATATAGACGGCACGCTGATTGCAGCGATGTCCGAGCCCTCTGCCCTTACAGTCAAGGCTGTGCGCGGGGCGAGGGAAAACGGTCATAAGGTATTTTTATGCACCGGAAGAAATATGGCTATTATCGGAAGGGATATTCTGGATGTGGGCTTTGACGGGATAATATCCAGCGCCGGAGGTCATGTGGAGGTAGGGGGGGAAGTGCTGTTCGACAGCCTTCTTACGGAAGAAACCGTACAGGAATGCCTCTCTGTATTCCATTCACATGGCATTTATTGCCGGATTGAAACAAAAGAAGGGATTTATACCGACCCGCAAATGGAAGCCCTGTTAAGAAATGCAAAACCAGACGAACGGAATTCCGAGTTAATCCGTATGCAGAAAGAAATTGAAAAAGGAATCGGAATACAGCCATATGATAAATACCCCAGGCAAGGAGCCTATAAAATTTGTTTTACAAGCACTACGTTGGATGCCATTGAAGCGACAAAGCCCTATCTTGGTGATAGGTTTGTATATGCCGTACACGTTTACGGAAACAGTTCTTCCTGTTTTAACGGGGAAATTATCCGCATGGGAATTGATAAGGGAAATGGAATGGACTTAGTTTGCCGCCATTTGGGAATGGCCGCAGAGGATACCATAGCCTTTGGAGACAGCATGAATGATTATGGGATGATGAAATTCGCCCATATTAGCGTTGCCATGGGGAACGCTTGTGACGAACTGAAGGAAATGGCGGATATTGTCTGTAAAAATGTGGAGCAGGATGGGATTTATTACGCCTTCAAGGATATGGGGCTTTTGTGAAAAAGATGAATGAATAAGGAGGAAACGAAAATGAAATCATTTAGCTACACAGTCAAAGATGAACTGGGAATCCACGCAAGGCCGGCCGGGCTGCTTGTAAAAGAGGCTAAGAAATTCACCAGCAGCATCACTATCAAGAAAGACGGCAAAACGGCTGACGCTACCAGGCTCATGGCTGTTATGGGGATGGGCGTAAAATGCGGCAACACAGTAGAACTGGAGATTTCCGGCGATGATGAAGATGCTGCATATGAGGCTATGAAAGCATTTTTTGAGACGAATTTATAATTAATACATTAAAGCAGCATAACAACAAAGAGCTGTTGCAGACTTTTGCAATTCTTCAATATATATGTTTTGCCACTGGCTATACTATATATTGCCTGAATTGGTCGTTTTGCAGCAGCCCTTTACCGTATCACTTTCCAAACCGTATCACGTTCCAGGAGCATTTCTTCATCTGCGTCCTGAACACCCCGTCGTCCAGCGTATAATCCGTCTTGCTGCGGGGCGATACTTTCTCCCCAGCGGCGGAATTCACCACCTTCATATCATCATTTTCCAGCACCAGGCATTCCTTTACCTCGTATCCCTCAAAGCATCTTACATCCGCTTCGAACTGGGCATCCTCTTTGACGCTCCGGTTCACGGCAAAGATAGTGACTTCTTCCTTCTCCTCATTATATACGGCCACGGCTTCCACATCAGTCACATCCTCATGATTTTTGCTGTCATGTTTCGTGGAGCTGATGACACTGCGCAGCGCCGTGCCCCTGCCATACCTGGAAGCATGGAGGAATGGGTAGTAAATGGTCTGTTTCCACGCGCCGCCGTCCGTTTCTGTCATAATAGGGGCGATTACATTGACCAGCTGCGCCAGGCATGCCATTTTCAGCCGGTCGGCATGCTGTAAGAAAGTAATCAGGATAAGGCCTACCAGAATGGCATCCTCGAAATCATAAATATCTTCCAGCAAATGCGGCGCTATCTGCCACGGATGCTCTTTCATTTCCTGATTATCGCTCTCCGCAGCGTGAAACCATACGTTCCATTCATCGAAGCTCAAATTCAGCGTCTTTTTGCTGCGCTTCTTCGCCTTTATATAGTCGCAGGTAGCAATTACCGTATGAATAAACCGCTCCAAATCCTGAGTTTTCGCAAAAAAATCTTCCGTATCATCCTCCCCGTTGCCATAATAATTGTGTAGGGAGATATAATCTACATAATCGTAAGTCTGCTCCAGGGATACCGCCTCCCATTCAGGGAATGTAGGCATATCCACGTTAGAGCTGCCGCAGGAAACCAGTTCGATGGAATCATCCATCAGCTTCATGGCCTTTGCGGTTTCTGCAGCCAGCCTGCCATATTCATAGGCCGTTTTCTGGCCTACCTGCCAGGGGCCGTCCATTTCGTTGCCCAGACACCAGGTTTTAATACCGTAGGGCTTTTGAACCCCATGCCGTTTCCTCAAATTGCTGTAATAGCTGTCCGTATCCATATTGCAGTATTCCAATAAATTCAGCGCATCAGCCACCCCCCGCGTGCCCAGGTTTACCGCCATCATGATTTCAGAACCAGCCTTTTTCGTCCATTTCGCAAATTCTCCCAAGCCGAACTGATTCGTTTCCAGCGTACGCCATGCCAAATCCAGGCGGGGTTTCCTTTCGTTCCTGGGTCCTACGCTGTCTTCCCAGTTATAGCTGGACACAAAGTTGCCGCCGGGATAACGTATAATCGGCACCCCCAGTTCTTTCACCAGTTCCAGTACATCCTTCCGAAAGCCCTCTTCATCGGCCGATGGATGCCCCGGCTGGTAAATGCCGGTATACACCGCCCTTCCCAGATGTTCAATAAAAGAGCCGTACACCCTCTTATCCACTTCCGCAATCTTAAAATCCTTGTCTACAATCATTCTTGCTTTTGCCATTTCTTCAACCTCCTATTCCAGTTCCGCAATTCCCCTCCCAGAGCCCTTTCTTCTCGCAGAGCAATTTCCGGCCGCTTTCTGCGTCCGTAAATTCTCTGGGGCTCTGTACGGGGATTTGCTGTTTTCCAGTTCCGCAATTCCCCTCCCAGAGCCCTTTCTTCTCGCAGAGCAATTTCCGGCCGCTTTCTGCGTCCGTAAATTCTCTGGGGCTCTGTACGGGGATTTGCTGTTTTCCAGTTCTCAATCCCCCTCTTAATCTCCTCTATTCAAAGCGGAATACCGGCTTCCCATCCTCGCCCCAGCGAAGCCTCATCAGCATCGCATGGCGGTTGGGGTTGTACAGCGGGTTTCCGGTTATTTCTTTTTCTGTACGCGCATGGAATACTACGATATCGTTCCCATCTTCATCCACCGTAAAGGAATTATGCCCCGGCCCATAGATGCCCTTTTCATAGTCGGTCTGCAGCACCGGATACCGCTCCTTTTTCCACATTCTGGGGTCAAGGAGATCTGCATCTTCATCCACGCTGAGCATTCCCATGCAATAATAAATCCCGGTATCGCTGGCAGAATAGGTTAAAAATATTTTGCCGTTCCGCTTAATCACAGCAGGCCCTTCATTCACCCAGAATCCATATCTTTCCCAGTCATAGTCCGGAGTGGTGAGGAGCACCTGAACTGTTTTCAGTTTGTTTGCCGTTTCCATCTGGGCAATATACAGGTTGGAAATCTGTTTGCCCACACCTGTCTTTTCCGCCCATACACAATAGCAGATACCCCTGTGTTCGAATATGGTGGCATCCAATGAAAAGGCCTCGAAAGAAAAATCATCGTCCTTCGCCCGCTGCATTTTGCCCAGTTCCACCCATTCGTCTTTCATGGGGTCCGGCCCCTGGCATTCCAGTACATAAGGGCGGATTTCCCATATATCATCTTTATCACCTGCCGCGAAATAAATATACCATTTACCGAAAAGATAATGAATTTCCGGTGCCCATACATGCAGGCTCATAGGGCCGGATTCATGTTTTCGCCATACTACAATTTCCTCAGCGTCCACCAGGCCGGCCAAAGTATCTGCCCGGCGAAGCACCACGCTGTCATATGCGGGCACACTGGCCGTGAAATAATAACAGCCTGACGGGGCTTTCAGCACGTACGGGTCAGCCCTTTGTGCAATCCATATTTCGTTGTATTTCAGGTTGCCGTTTTCTTTTTCCATAATGACTCCATTTCTGCGCTGCCATTTGCCATACACCTTCCTCCGCCAGGGAAAACTCCCAAATCCTTATTAGAAAATGCCCAGCAGCGCCAACATCTTTTACCATTTTTTATTTATAGCCGGACAGTAGTTTTTCGCCACCGCAGCCCTCATTTCCACAAAACAGCCGCATATCCGGCACATGCCGTTTAACAGGCTTTCACATTGACGGCAGAGCGATAGGCGTTCCTGATAAAGGGCATCCGGCGCTTTTATGTCTTCATCCAGATTCTTAATATATTCATACATATTCTCAAAGTATGCGGCATCCGGCATATCCTTTGTCAGGCATTTCCTGCAAAATCTTTTTGCCGTGCCAAAAGAAGCAAATGTCTGACCTGCAAAAGGCGATTTTTCATACATCCCCTAAGCCTCCACTTCAATATGGACTACTGAGCACGGGGGAAGAATGACATTTATGGTTCCATTTTCCATAATGGAAAATGCATGGTATTCTTCTTTTATATTCTCCGGATTTTCAAAAGTATTATAGGAATCCATCGCCCCGGTCAGGATAGTCGCTCTGGCTTTTTCTGCTTTTTTTGCAAAAAACAGGATTTCCAAATCTTTCTCTTCGGTTATGGACAAATTGCCCAGGGTAATGTGGATATTTCCTTTTTCATCCATAGAAACAGATTCGCTGATATCTGGAACTTTATAGTCATCTGTTCCAATTTCCGTTGTTTCCGCAAAGCTGTCCAGAAGCTGCCCGTTCTGGTGATGCTTATACATACGGAAGATATAATAAGTGGGCGTCAAAAGCATTTTTTCCCCTTCCGTCAAGACCATAGCCTGCAATACATTGACGACTTGGGCGATATTAGCCATCTTTATCCGGCGGCAATGCTTATTGAAAATATTCAACGATATACAGGCCACCAAGGCATCCCTCATGGTATTCTGCTGATAGAGGAAGCCAGGATTGGTGTCCGGCTCCACATCGAACCAACAGCCCCACTCATCGACAATCAAATCTATTTTTCTTTCAGGGTCGAAGATGTCCATGATTCTCCCATGCTCTTCGACAAGCTGTTCGATGAACATGGCTTTATACATAGTGCGGAACCATTCCGCTTCATCAAATCGGGCAGCGCTCCCCTTATTATCCCAGCCGCCCGGATGAACGTAATAGTGAAGGGATATCCCGTCCATATGCCCATGGAATTTTGCTTCCGTATGGTCATGGGCGGCAGCCATTACTTTTTCCGTCCAGTGGTAATCGTCCACATTGGCCCCGCAGCATATTTTGTAGATAGGGGCATCTGCATTGTACTGTTTTACAAAAGTCTGGTATCTCCGGTAAAGGTTGGCATAATACTCCGGCGTCATATTCCCGCCGCATCCCCAGTTTTCATTGCCAACACCGAAATAGTCCACACGCCAGGGCTTTTCCCGGCCGTTTTTTCTCCTCAGGTCAGCCAGGGGGGATACCCCGTCAAAGGTCATGTACTCTATCCATTCAGCCATTTCCTGCACAGTACCGCTTCCAACATTTCCATTAATATATGTCTTGCACCCCAATTGGCTGCAAAGTTCCATAAACTCATGGGTGCCAAAGCTGTTGTCCTCCAGCACATCCCCCCAATTGGTGTTAATCATTTTCTTCCTATCCTCTTTCGGTCCGATGCCATCCTTCCAATGATATTCATCGGCAAAGCACCCGCCGGGCCACCGCAGCACGGGAATATCCAGTTCTTTTAAAGCCTCCACCACATCAGTGCGCATCCCGTTCACATTGGGGATGGGGGAATCTTCCCCTACATAAAGCCCTTCGTAGATGCACCTTCCCAGATGTTCCGCAAAATGCCCATATATTTCTTCATGTATTTTCCCTACTTTTTTATTCTCGTTAATAAATAGTTTTGGCACTTAAATTTCCTCCCAGATGAACAAATATTGATAAAATAATTTAGGTTAATATAAATTCTATAAGAAATATGCCAATTTGACAAGTAGATTATGAAAGAAATATTGAACAAAAATAACAAATTATTTTATATAAAATGTTTTATCTAAAATATTTTAATATTTATCGAAATTCCTATTGACACACCAAATATAAATTGTATATTATTTACATAAGAAAGAGATATTAAGCAAAAAAGTGCACAAGTTGACGAAGCTAAAATTGGTTATTTTTTATAAATAGCGGAAATTTGTCGCATATTTTTGCTTTTTATATATCTTTCTAAAATATTTCAATTCTGAAACCAAGGAGAATCTAAGGATTCAAAAAAAGACAAGGAGGAATGAATCATGAAAAAGAAATTGGTAAGCACATTTTTGAGCGTAGCAATGGCAGCATCTCTTTTATTGGCAGGATGCGGGGCAGGGTCAGATTCCGCAACGGAAGCTTCCACAGACGAAGGGGATACCGCAACAGAAGCACCGGCAGAGCAGACAGCGGTCATTGATGCCGGCGCCGGCGAAGACGCTACGGAGATGGAGTACTGGACTTTCGTAGAACTTCACGGACAGCACTTTGAAACGATGCTTCAGAAATGGAATGAAGCCAACCCTGACAGACAGATTAAGCTGAATGTAACAGTAATGCCTTATGATGACATGCACAACAAACTGCTGATTGCAGTTCAGACCGGAGAAGGCGCACCGGATATTTCCGATATAGAATTGGGAAGATTCCCTGATTTCCTGGCCGGCGATGATGTTCCTCTGGAGGCTTTGAACGATGTGGTAGAGCCTTATATGGATACATTGGTAAAATCCCGTCTGGAAATTTACAGCAAAGGAGATACTGTATATGGTTTCCCTACCCACGTAGGTGCTATGGTTGCTTTCTATAATACAGAACTTCTGGAAAAGGCAGACATTGACTATACTACCATTAAGACATGGGATGATTTCAAGGAAGCAGGTATCAAGCTTTATGATGAAACAGGCGTTTATATGTGTACGGCAGATACTTCCGCTACATGGCAGGAATCCATTCTCCTTGCACAGGCAGGCACTGATTTCGTAGACGAAAACGGCAACCCTCAGGTCAATTCTCAGGCAATGATTGACGGCCTCACAATGTGGAAAGAGTGCTGTTCCTCTGTTTCCAGAATTACTTTATCGAAGGTATGACGGCAGGGGCTGTAAAAGGATAAAAGAATATCCTGCCAAAAGTCAATTATGAGAAAAAGAAAGTATCTCCGGTTATGTTACTGTAACCGGAGGCACTTATATATTACAGGAAAGGAATTATTTATGAACAGGACAAAAAGGGGTGTTTTTATCGTATTAAGCCTTACCATCTTGCTTCTGGCCGCAGGCTGCGGCAACCGCCAAAAGGCGATGCCGGAAGTTCCTCTATCGGAAATCGCCGTAAAAGATTTCAGTGCCGGCGCCAGCGTCCATGACCCTTCCATTATCCTGGGGGAAGACGGAAAGTATTATATTTTCGGTTCCCATATGGAAGCGGCAGTTTCCGGCGACTTACATAAATGGAATACCATCGCCTCCGGCGTTAACGGCAAAAATCCTTTATTCAGCAGTTTATTTGAGCCGGATTACCAAGCTTTCTCATTTGTAGGGAAAAATGAGGAAGGGGGCTATTCCGTCTGGGCACCGGATGTCATATATAATGAAACAATGGGAAAATATATGATGTACTTCTGCACCACCTCATCTTATATTAAGTCTAATCTCTGTTTTGCCTTATCGGATCAATTGACCGGGCCTTATGAATATGTGGATACGATTATGTATTCCGGTTTTACAAAGGGAATTATTGACCAGACTAATTTTTATGATGTTATGCCGACAGACGCCGATATATCCCCTTATTTCCTGCGCCCCTCCCAGTTCAATAATCTACAATGGCCTAATTGTATCGATCCTGCGCTGTTTTTTGATGACGAGGAAAGGCTTTGGATGGTTTACGGCTCCTGGTCGGGCGGAATCTTTTTGCTGGAAATTGATAAGGAAACCGGATATCCCATCCATCCTGCATCTTCCCCCGACAATGATACGGATGCCTATTATGGCAAACGGCTGGCCGGCGGGATGCACAATTCCATTGAGGGGCCTTATGTCTTGCATGAAAAGGAAAATGGATATTATTACCTTTTTGTGTCCTATGGCTTCCTCACCAGCGAAGGCGGTTATCAAATCAGGCTGTTCCGTTCCCAGTCTCCCGAAGGCCCTTACACGGATGCTGCCGGAGAACAGCTGGGAGGCGTAAATGACCACAGCCCCTACGGCGTTAAATTAATGGGAAATTATATGCTGCCCAGCAATCCCAAGGCATATATGGCCCCTGGCCACTGTTCCGCTTTCACTGATAAAGACGGGAAAATGTATGTAGTATACCACACCCGTTTCGACGACGGCTTCGAATATCATGAGCCCAGGGTACACCAGCTGTTTCTCACAGACAATGGATGGCTGGCCGCCGCCCCCTTTGCCACCTCCGGGGAGGCTCTTAGCGAACAGGGCTTTTGCACTGCCGATATGGCCGGCACATGGCATTTGCTGAACCATAACCTTGCCATAGACAGCAGCATCAATACAAGTCAACCGGTTTCCGTTGACTGGAAAGGAAATGCCTCCGACCAGGATATACATCTGACCGTACAGGAAAATACTAATTATGTCACAGTTACTATTGATGGAATCGACTATCATGGGGTAATTATAGATATGAGAGACGAGGCCGGCAACGATACACGATGCATCACGGCCATCGGCGATAATAATCAGGCTATATGGATGGTTCATTATAAATCCGCAGCCTCCTGATTTAAGGCAGTTGCAGTCCGCAAAGCAATGTTACATCCGGCATCTGCATATTGCAAGATACCGGAGCAGTGATATTATATTCGGTATCTGCATATTGTGAAACTCCAGAGCAGTGGTACTATATCTGTCATCTGTCCATCCACAATGCGATAATGCAGCGGTACTGCGTCCAACCTTACAGGCGTACAGATGCCGTAAATATCAGATGTGTTTACCTAAAACTATTCCCTTATCCTTTCATCAGCACCACACTTTCATAGGGCCTTAATTCCCCCACTTTATCCGGCAGTTTCTCACATGGATAGTTTCCGATTAGCCGCAAGAACCCCTGGCAGGAAATTGCTTCCTTCAAATCCGCATTTTTATCCGTCATATTATTTAAAACCAGCAATTCCTGTCCTCCCAGGACTCTTTTATAAGCAAATATTTCCGGCCTCATCCCATGTAAAAATTCGATGTTCCCTTCCTGGATTATCGGATACTTTTTCCTTAATCGGATGAGTTCCCGGTAATAATTCAGGACAGAATCCGAATCCTGCTCCTCTGCGGCCGCATTGATATATTTATAATTTTCCGGTATTCCAATCCACGGTTCATTTTCCGAAAATCCGCCGTATTTTCCGCTATTCCACTGCATGGGTGACCGACTGTTATCCCGGGATCGCTGCCCTAATATTTCCAGCGCTTCCTCCCTGCCCTTACCCTCCTGCAGCAAAATATGGTAATAGTTGATGCTTTCCACATCCCGGTATTCCCCAATCTCCTTATATCCCAGATTGGTCATCCCCAATTCCTCCCCCTGGTAAATATAGGGTGTACCCCGGAGCAAGTGAATACAGGAAGCCAGCATTTTTGCCGATTCTTTCCAGTATTCTTTTTCATCTCCCATCCTGGAAACAATTCTCGGCTGGTCATGGTTACACCAGAATACCGCATTCCATCCATTGTGCTTTTCCATTTCGGTCTGCCATGCCTCAAATATTTTTTTCAATTTCCCAAAGTCCGTCTTTTCCAGTCCCCATTTATTCCCATCTTTATAATCCACCTTCAAATGATGAAAGTTAAAGCACATGGATAATTCCTTTTCCTCCGGGTTGGAATATCGGATGCAGTGTTCCAGGCTTGTGGAAGACATTTCCCCCACCGTCACCATATCATGGATTCCCGTATCTGCCACCAGTTCTTTCAGAAATTCATGCATGCGGAGGCCATCGGAATAGAATCTTCTCCCATCCCCTTCCCAGTCATCTTCAAATATTTCAGGTTTGGAAATCAGATTTACCACATCGAACCGGAATCCTTTAACCCCTTTCTTTTTCCAGAACCGGATAATTTCCTTCATTTCTTCTCTCACTTTAGCATTATTCCAGTTCAAATCCGCCTGTGTCACATCAAATAGATGTAAATACCATTTTTTCAACGTGGGAACATACTCCCATGCGGAGTCCCCGAACTTTGACTCCCAATTAGTAGGGGGCACATCCGGCTCCCCCTCCTTAAAAATATAATAGTCCATATATTCCTTTTCGCCGGCCAATGCCCTGCGAAACCATTCATGCCGGGTGGATGTATGATTGAACACCATATCCAGCATGATTCCAATCCCCCGCTTTTCCGCTTCCCCAATCAATTCCTCCACATCTTCCATAGTTCCGAAAATCGGATTGATATTTCTGTAATCCTCCACATCATAACCATTGTCGTTCATAGGGGATACGAAAAAGGGAGTGCTCCAAATATAATCAGCGCCCAGGCTTTTTATATAGTCCAGCTTTTCGGTAATGCCTTTAATATCGCCAATTCCGTCTCCGTTGCTGTCATAAAAGGATTTTGGATAAACCTGGTATATCGTACTTTTTTTAAAATCTTCCATAATGATGCCCTTCCTTTCCGCCCAAAAATAGTCCAAATCCAGCACACGCCTTAAAATACTATCTGCCTCCAAACCCCCGCGCGTAGGGCATGCCGGGCAAATACATCTTATCGAATCTATAGAAAAGTTGCCACTGCAGTACTTCCGGCCTTTCCGTGAATGCCTGTATGGAACTGAATATCCTGCATATTTGCCGAATCCGTTATAACGCATACTGTAGCATCCGGGTGTCCTGCCGCTTTTATTTTTTTCCTGTCAAACCGGATTAACGGCGTGCCGGCCATAACCCTCTGCCCTTCCGATATCAGATATTCAAAACCATCGCCTTTCATATCTACTGTATCAATACCGATATGCAGCAATATTTCCATTCCATTATTCAAAACCAGGCCGCAGGCATGTTTGGAATCCTGCATCAATACATTGACTATCCCTTCCGCCGGCGCACACAATGTATCGTTTTCCGGTATCATGGCAACCCCTTCCCCCATAATTCCTTCGGAAAAAACCCCATCTCCTACTTCTTTCAGTTCAATCACTTTTCCTGTAAGAAATGCAGTAAGCCGGCCTTCCATCGTTTGAACCGTATTTGCCCCTCCATTTTCAGATTCTTCTACTATGGATTCCTCCATTGCGGATTCTTCTTCCTGCCCGGAAAGGCGTTTTTGCCCTGCAACCGTTGTAAGTACCAGCGGCACCGCTGCTGCAATCGCCATGCAAACCGCAAAGCTGGCCATGGAGTCCGGCTGTATGGAAAGAATCCCCGGCAGCCCGCCCACGCCGATAGCGTTGGCTGTTGTTCCTGTAGCTACGCAAACCACTGCCGCACAAGCCGAACCAATCATACCACATACAAACGGGAAAACATATTTTAAATTAATACCGAAAATAGCCGGTTCTGTTACACCGAGATAGCAGGAAATACAAGCCGGTACATTTACTTCCTGTGCCTCCGCATTTTTCCTTTGGAGTACAATCATCCCCAAAACAGCAGAGCCCTGAGCGATATTGGACAATGCAATCATAGGCCAGAGCATTGTTCCGCCATAATCCGCAATCAACTGTAAATCAATGGCGTTGGACATATGATGCAGTCCGGTAATTACCAATGGCGCATACACAAAGCCGAAAACTGCCCCGAAAACCACTTTGAAAGAACCGGTAATCCCTGCATAAACTACTGTAGATATCACGGAGCCTATCTTCCAGCCCACCGGACCGAGTACAAAATGCGCTGCAATCACCGCCAGCAAAAGGCTGCAGAAAGCTTGACTTTTATCCTCCACAAACTATAATAAAGGTATAAATGTTTAAACAAGCGAGGTCTATTTGCAATGCCCAAGAAAAAATATAATGAAATATATCGCAGCCTAAAGGAGAAAATAGAAACCGGCGAATACGAGTTCCAGGAAATGCTGCCTTCCGAGAACCAGCTGATTTTAACCTATGACTGTTCCCGCAACACTATACGGCGGGCAATCGGAGCCCTTGTTATGGAAGGTTATGTGCAGACTATGCAGGGAAAAGGGGTCCGCAATATTTTCCGTCCTGCCTTGCAGACTTCTTTTACCATCGGCGGCATTGAATCTTTTAAAGAATCCGCACTCAGAAACCATCAGATTCCTAAAACTCAGGTTCTGCATTTTGCAGAAATTATTGCTGACGAAAAAGTAGCCGGCAGGACGGGATTTCCTGTCGGCTCCGAATTATATTATATTCAGCGTCTTCACTATCTGGATGAGAAGGCTTTGATTCTTAATCATAACTATTTTTTGAAAAATATTGCGGTAAACCTGACGAAAGAGATTGCAGAAGGCTCAATCTATGAATATCTGGAAAATGGGCTGCATCTTTCCATTGTCACCAGCAAACGGGTGATGACGGTGGAAAAAATGACGGAGATTGACGAAAAGTATCTTGATTTAGGGGATTACAACTGCCTTGCGGTAGTGAGCAGCCAGACTTTCAACAGCGATGGCATTATGTTTGAATACACCCAATCCCGCCATCGCCCCGACTTTTTTCGTTTTCAGGACAATGCAGTCAGGCGTAAAGATATGGCATAGAGGTTTCTCTTCTATAATGCAATCGTGCAGGGAAGATTTTCTCCCTACTCGCCGCGCGGGGCACACGTTATGTAAGCAACAATTTCATCTGTGCACCCCTGCGCTTAAAAACAACCGCCGGCATCCCTCTTTAGGGCTATCGGCGGTTTCTCCACTCCACAATTATAAATATGCCTCCGCTTCCTCTTCGGAAAGGGAATATTTCTTCATAATCGCTTTCTTTATCTGTGCATCTTCATAATCAAGATCCCGTAATGTATCAACGGTTCCCTCTACTCTTCCTTCTTTTCTTCCCTCTTTTCTCCCTTCTTTTCTTCCTTCTTTTCTTCCTTCTTTTCTTCCTTCTTTTCTTCCTTCTTCCCTCCATTCATTTTCCTTGATCAGCAGCTGCGGCTCCATAATTTCCATCAATGCCTGACACATATTATCATCTCCCATCAGTTCTTCAATCACATTCCTATTTGCTCCAATGCTTACTTCCAAAACAGAATCCGCAAATTCTTTATCTGCTTTTTCGGATAGTCTCCCGACACTTTCCAACAGCCTGACCATGTCCTGCTTTTCCATCCGTTCTGATAGTGCTCCCAGCCAGACATGCGCCGCTTCATCCAATTCCCCTGTGACAATGATTTGCGTTGGAAATAAAACCGCGCCTTCCACATAGTATATTCCATGATAAGGATTCGATACCATATAATTGTGTTCCCTAAAATAACGGAATAGCCCTTTGGGTTTAACCTCTCTTACGAGGGATACCGTCACATCGTCCGCCTTAATCGCGTCCGATGTATCCCCATAAGATTTATAAAGCCCTGCATAGGCTCCCGCCTTATAAAATGCATCTATATCAAGTCCGTCTTCCGGAGACTTATATTCCATGATATTATGCCCCTTGAATAGATTTCCTATTTCGTTGGTTATCTTCATAGAAGCCTCTTTTTTTATCACCAATAAGTCGACTTCTAACGGCTTCGTATTCAGATTATACTCTTTCTCAAATATCAGCCCTGTCCTGTCTTGTGCAAATTCCAGGTTCATGGCCGCTACAAATCCCGGATGCCACTGTATTTTTTTGTCCTTCATAGAATCTCCTTTGTATATTAAAATTATAACACATACCCCTAAATTTTTACAACCTCAAACAAAGCTTCAAATTTTATTCGAATTTTTATCTGCACAACCCCTCAGCTTTCGGCTTTCTAATTCTATTTTGCTCATTTTGGTGCAATTTCAACCATTTTATATTTTCCCCAAAATTTCTCCAAATCCATTGCAAAAAATCCCGCTTCCACTGCTTTTCATAAATCCATTCAGTGAAGCGGGATTCTCTCCCAGACAACTTCTTTATTCTAATTTTATCCATATAAAGATAAGAGCAGATAAGCCACGCGGCATTCGCCAAGATGCTAAGCACGGCACTTGGCTCGTTGCCCGCAGGAATAAAATATCGGAATAATTTAGAAAAACCCATCCGTCTCCGGAATTACAATATCCGGCCCAGCATCATATTTTTCCAATAAATCATCAATATCCCCCGTATAAGTAAATCCGCAGTAAGCATTGGATACGCTTTCCCCTTCCCCGGAATATTTCGGCACTGAGGGGAGGGTATCCACGTATAGGCGGACCCACACCGTCCTCTCACGGGGCTGTTCTGGTGAAATGTCGCTCACCGCCGGCCCATATGGCGTATAATCAATCCCGGCAGCCTGGGCAATGGTAGCCTGCAGTTCGCTCAAACTAATGGGCGCGCTGCTCACCAACATCTCGTCATGGGTTTCATTGGCATTTTTCATGAAAAATACTACCTGGGAATCCCTCGGGCCTCCATGATCCGATGTCACGATAATCGTAGCGTCATCATAAACCCCCAGTTCCTTTAACTGATTAAAATATTCCTCCACAAGCACCATACACCCCTTTGCGGTTTCTTCCAAGGTAGATTCCTCTTTCAATTGACAGTTTTCGTCAATATTATAATTATGGGCTCCCGACAGATGCTGGAAAATATAATAATTCGACTCATCGTCCGCCTTTAGGCGCTCCTCCGTCAAATGACCGTAATAGCGGTGGTTCTCATGGCTTACGCCCCGGCTTTTGGACACCATGATTTCCGAATATTCATCCACATTCGTATAAAGGTATGGCTTTACCGCGTATGGAAACATACGGTAGCCAGACATTTTAATCATAGTCTTAGTAAGCAGGCCATAATCCACATTAAAATCCTGGCCTTCATTGGTAACATTAGAGAACAATTGTTTTAAAATCTCCGGGCTATTCATCCCGCAAATCATATTGCTGTCCGGGGTATAAATATTACACACATAATCCTGATCCCGCAATGCCTGATAAAACCCCTGTGCCTTTTCATCCTGCCATATCTTTGATGTCCACTCATTGACCGGGATAGAAGGGTCCACCTCCGAGCCGGATAAAATATGGGCAATGGACGGATAAGTGCCGAAATATGTGCAGTCCGTATTGTTATAGTAAGTAAAATCATTCATACAATCCAGCAAATCGGGATATTTTTCCATAGCCGGCTCTACGTATTGATTGCTGAAATAATCCAGCACAATTACAATAATATTTTTATTGGCCGATACCATAAACTGGCTTTCCCCGGAAAGATACCACTCGCCTTCCTCATATTTATATGCCGCATCCTCCGCTGACAGCATTAGGGAAACCCACGCCACCGATTGGATACCGATTAGAAAAACCGCCCCAAAGCAAACCAGGCTCTGCCAGATTTTTTCCTTCCAAAAGGAAAAAGCAGTCACCAGCGCCACTATCACCAGCCATATAATGCCATTGACTGCCGCCTGCCCGTTCTCTACCTGATAACCTTCCGGGTTCATTCCCAGCAAATCCAAGCCTTCATTGATAAACATAACCTGCGCATAGCCGGCTATCGATAATCCAAACAGGACAGACCACAGAATTTTCCTGGCTGCTGCCGGAAGAAAAGCCGAAATAAAACCCGCCAAAACCGCGCCAACAAGCGCAATCCCGGATAAAATCCACACGAATTCGCCATACACAAACTTAAACTCCGCCACATTTACGAAATAAATTTCTGCAGGCCCAAAAATCATCAGCATAAATGTAAACAAAAAGCATATCAGAAAACCTATTCCAATATTCTTTATTCTTTCTTTTGTAAATATTTTCTCTTTCATATCAATAACCATGCCCTTTCCTCAATCTGCAAGCTTTCCCTGCAAAGCTGCACCAGGGTCTATCGCCAGCAGTTCCTCCACCGTATCGATTTCCACAATCTGCCCCTCTTCCACGGGCTCCACCCTCAGCCGCAGTTCCTGCAAATTCGCATCCACCACTTCATCCCAGAACAGATCGGAACTTTCCTCCTGCCCATAGGCTTCCACGATTTTATCCCGAAGGACCAGGCTGTCCGACTTCGTAAAATAAGAGATGCCCACCATATTGTAGGTGTCCTGCCCGCCCTTTTTCACCCTGGAAATATAATCATCCTCCAATTCGAATACCCAATCATCGGAATTGCCCATCACCATTTTCCCGAAATAACAGGACTCATCCAGGTTTTTCATAAAAATCGACGAATCCGAAATCAGCAGATCCGCCTCGCAGATGAAACAATCTGCCGTGCCCAGCACATCTTTTGCCGCATATATAGAAGAAATATTATTCTTTTCCAAGTAATCGTTATTGTCCACCAGCTTTATCTGCGGGTACTTCTTGGGCAGAACGGCGAAGCTCTCCTTCAAATAACCGACCACCACATAGATATCCCCCACGCCGGCCGCCAAAAGGCCGTCAATCACCGTTTCAATCAAAGGTTTCCCAAATACCTTTACCAAAGGTTTGGGAATCGTTTCCGTAATAGGGCGCATCCTGCTTCCGATTCCTGCCGCCATAATTATGCCGATTTTCCTATCCATACGTTACCGCCATTCTCCTTCCCTACAGAGAATGTCATTAGGTAATTGCGAAACCAAGAACCCCGGCTGAATATTCTCCCAACCAAATGTTTCACACTTTCCCACCCGAACACTCCCGTACATAATACATCGTCCGTCAAATATCATCAATCAACGTAATAATTTCTTTAAAGGGCATCAACCTGTCATCCACCTCCAGCGCCCTATGGTTCTTCAAAATTTCCATAGCCGTATTCTGCATTGCCGGAAAAGCGCTGCGTGTCAGTTGATTTGCGTAAATCACAATATTCACCCCATGTTGTTTTAATTCCGTCTCCGTTACACTGTTAAAAGATGTGGGAACTACAACAATCGGAGTATCCGGGTCTTCCTTCCGGAAAGCATCGCAGAATGCAAAAATCTCATCCGGCGACTTCTTCCTGGAATGAATCATAATACCATCCGCCCCCGCCTTTACATAAGCCAAAGCCCTCTCTAAGGCGTCTTCCTGCCCTTTTTCCAAAATCAAGCTTTCAATCCGGGCAATGATCATAAATTCCTCAGTTCTCTGGGCATTTTTCCCCGCACTGATTTTTTCACAAAAATTTTCGATAGAATCCTGTGTCTGAGCCACCTCTGTGCCGAACAGCGAATTCTTTTTAAGCCCTGTTTTGTCCTCTATAATAACCGCCGACACTCCCATGCGTTCCAGTGTACGGATATTATAAATAAAATGTTCTACCAGCCCACCGGTATCCCCGTCCAGAATAATAGGCTTAGTAGTCACCTCCATAACATCGTCTATCGTACGTATCCTGGACGACATATCCACCAGTTCAATATCCGGCTTTCCCTTCGCCGTAGAATCACAAAGGCTGGACAGCCACATGGCATCAAACTGGTCGAATTCCCCGTTGTGCTCCACGATTGTCTTCTCCGCAATCAGGCCTGTCAGGCCGCTGTGGGTTTCTATGGCTTTCACAATAGGGCACAACTTCAAAAGCTGGCGAAGCCTTTTCCTCCTAAATTCCGGCATAGCCAACTTTTCCTTCATATTATCATCAATTTTTTTCACGTTTTCATTATAAGTATAGCCCACCTCAATCAGCTTTCCGCCATACCGGTTCAGGTTCTTTATCACATTGATTCTGATGGCGCTTTCCGGGCCTTTGCACCAGTTGTCGCCATGAATGACATAGTCGGGCTTTAATCTCCCAATGATGGTATCGTACATAATTTCATCCTGCACGGTCACCTCCGACACCAAGCCTGTCTCTTCCACTATTTTCTTCCGTTCCTCCATGGAAATGGTGGGAAAACGGTTATACTTTATCATTGCCCTATCGCTGAGGATTCCAACGATCACATCTCCATATTTATTGGCCTCCTTCAAAATATTAAGATGCCCCTCATGTATAATGTCCGTGCAAAAGCATGCATATACTTTACTCATTTTTCACTCCATTTCTGCGCCGCAAGTATAGCCCAGCATTGCCGAAGTTTGCCCATGGCAAGTTTTTGGATACAACGCAGGCGCAAACCTGCTTCACAGGTTAATCTTCATAGCAAATCGGAATTTCTACATTCAAGTTCCTTAATGCCTCTTCAAATACCCGGAAAAAGTCTTCAATATCCTTCGCCGTAATTGCGCCCAGGGCACATAAGCGGAAGGTGCTCTGAGAAGCTATCTTTCCCGGATATATAGTAAATCCTCTCTCATAACAATAATCATGAACTTTTTCAAAATCCCAGTTAGCATCGTCCGGGTATCTGACGGCCACCACAAGGCCTGCCTGCCATTCCCTCTTTATAATATCATGAAAACCCAGCTTTTCAAGCCCTTCATGAATGGCATGAAAGACGCTTAAATGCCGCTGCCATTTCGCCTCTTCCCCTTCTTCAAAATATTCGTCAATTGCCTGCCTTGCGGCATATATTGTCTGAACGGGAGGAGTAAAATGCATTTCCCCGGTGGTTTCGAAGAAATGATACTGCAAATACAGATTGCAGTAATAAGAGCGCTTCGGATATCCCGCCGACTTCTCAATCATTTCCCTGTTCCCGACAATAAATGACAGGCCGGTCATTGCCATAAGCCCTTTTTGCGCGGAAGCCATGCAAAAATCAATATTATCTTCTTCTATATGAATGGGCCTCATAGCGTAGGTAGACGTAGTATCCACGGTAAATACCGCATCATATTTATGAACCAGCGCCCCGATTTCCCGGATGGGGTTCAAAATACCCGTTCCCGTCTCATTGTGTGTTGTATGAACCAACCCAATATCGGGGTTTTCTTTCAATACCCTTTCCACCAAATCCAAATCCGGCAGTTCATCCATGGGAAACTGCAGGTTCATAAAAGGCAGCTGATAATATTCACATATCTCCACAGCCCGGGCACTGTATGCACCATTATTTATCACTAATATCTTCTTTCCTTCCGACAGGAGGGAATTCAGGCATATATCAATATTGATAGTTCCGGAGCCGCAGAAAAGAACCGATGTATACTTCTCCAAATCCCCATGGACGATACGGACCAAATCCTCCCTCATCTGCTTCATCATGGAGGCAAATTCCTTTTCCCTTGGGCAGATATCGGGCACTACCTGGGCCATCTTTACTGTATCGGTGGTTGTTGCAGGGCCAGGATTTAACAGGACATTTCTTTTGATATACCCCTGTTGTCCTTTGCCCCCATTTATGTGTTCTGTCTGCATACAAATATCCATATCCTTTCCGCAGCCCAGGCTTTTGATACCAGAATCCTATAAGGAAAAAACTGCCATCAGTCGTCCTCTTCTTTATGCTTTTCCTCAAAGTAATGCAGCCTTTCTATAATATACTCACCGCCGGCCTGGCTGCTGGCACCGATGTTGTAGATATATTTTTCCCGAATCGCCTTCAGGCTGTCACTGGAAAATTGGCTGCTGCTTAACAGTTCATGAACCACCTCCGGCAATGCCTTCAGATTGTCCAAATCAATACTTTTGCCAATTTCGCTGCGAAGTTCCACATCAATCGGTGTAATGCCTAATTCCTTATAATCTTCATTCATCACCTTCATAGGCGTATTGATAAACAAAGCCGGCTTCAAGGTGGCAAAAGAATATTCAAACGCAATACTCGACCAGTCCGTAATTACCAAATCCGCTTCGTATACGGTATTGTTGGAGGAAAAATCCGTCTGCAGTTCCATATCGCTGCGGGAATCCATTTGGTATTTCTGGCGCAGTTGCTCCAGCCTGCCGGCTTCGTGGCGAACGAACTGGGGATGGGGCCTGACAATAATATTATATCCCAGCCCATCCAGGGAATCCAGGATTTCTTCGATGCAGGAGGAAAGAATATTATCCTTCTGCCATGAAGGGGCAATCAGTATTTCCTTTGCCGTTTTGTTACGCTTTTCCATCTTTTCATATGACTGAATCATATTGTCGATAACGCCTGAACCCCATGGTATAATATCCTTTTTGGGCAGATGGTACATCTCTTCCCTTTTACGAAGTTCCTCCGTACACAAATATCCGGAAGAAAAAATCGTATCGAAATGGTCCAGCGCATCTTTGTGGAACGTAAGGTTAGGGCTGTTCACATCATGGGGAACATAAATATATTCGTTGTCCTTACGCACCAGAGACCTTTTAATATGGAAGTTTTCCAAATCGGGCGTTGTCATCACTACAATATCCGCTTCCACCTTCATCATAAGGACGATTAACTTGTGCTCTCCGATGTAAAATGGACGAAACCTGTCGCTTGCCATCTGAAAAACCCTATCCTCCGGGTCGCTGGTCACATAGTTAATAACCACATCTGTATTTTCCAGCAGATATTCGATAATATTCTGAAAATATTTGTAAAACCCATTTTTTTCGGAATAAAACATTATCTGCATCTCATAGTCCTTAAAAAAACGTTTATAATCAGCCTTCTCCCGCTTCCGGTAAGGATCTTTTTCAAATAATTTCTTGGCAGAAGATTTATAAAAAGCAGAACTTTCCTCCAGTTCCTTCCTGCTCTTTTCCAATGCATCATAGTCAATATATTTCCTGGGATTCATAAGGATATTCAGCAAATACAGCTGGGCAACAGAAAGAAGGTTGCTGCATGTCCAATAGATGCCAACCCCCGTTTTTACAAAAAAGCCTAAGTATAAAGATAAACCGATGGACAATATCATAGTGCCATATTGATTTATCTTGCTCTGCTCCGATTGAAGCACATTGATATGATTCTGTATAAAGCACATAAACCAGGCCGAAAGGGCGGCTATAAGAGGAATTAAAAATGTAATCCCCCCGGTTTCTGCCGGTATGGAAGATAAATCCATCCCCAACGCCATGGTATCCAAAGTTCCTGCTCCTGACCGGAAAATATGCCTGGCCGGGTCATTTATCACATTGATAACCCCCATCAGCAAAACCAGCTGGAGGATTAAGGGAATCAGGTCAGCTAACGGCTGATAGTGCTCCCTTTTGTATAATTCATATTGCTCTTCCGATATCTTTTCGCTGTTTCCAAAATACTTTGCTTTAATAAAATTAATTTCCGGCTGTAATTTCACCATCTTAATCGAATTTTTCTGCACCATAAGAGAAACCGGAAACAATACAATCTTCGTTAAAAAGGTGAAAAATAAAATCGCCCAAAAATAATCCTGCAAAAAATTATAGCTGAAATACATCAGCCATCCCAAGGCATCGCCAATCAAATTAATTATACTATTCATTGGATTCCTTTTCCTTATTGCTCTGCTTCTTGCTGTGCTTTTTCTTCATTTTGCGGAAAAACTTCGCTATCTTATGCCTGTAAACGGTGCATGCCGCACCTACCGCTATACATACGCCTGCTACAGCCTGTATTACATAGGTAACTGCTGACGGGTCAATATATGCATGCGCATAATTGCTAAACAGGAAAAAGAAGCAGGTAAAAAAATACATAAATTTAAGGACTGCAAGTCCCTTTTTTCTTTTCATAGTCTTCCTCCTTTTCGTGGAAAATAATCTCTTGTTACTGTTCACGGTTTCCGCCGCCCATAGCAACGGCATCTTCGCATGAGGCAAAAAATTGTCCTTGACAAAGGATACAGTTTATTCTATAACCAAACAATTTAAAAGTCAAGCATCCCGAGATCGGGCGTCCACAAAAAGTAATTTTCAGGTGCAGCCGGGAAACACATCACCCAACTGCACCTGAAAATTGATTTCCGTGGATTGATCCGCCCATACCATTAGGATGCCCGCCACGTCCGCATATTTTTCACCCAATTTCTGCGCTGCATTTTGCGCATGTCAAGTTTATGGATGCCGCACAGACACAAACTTGAGATTGAAAATTTTCAATTTTCAATCTTCACCTCATCAGCCCAAAAATTTTTCCAATGTCATCATTAGTTTGCATACATCAATCGGTTTTGCAGCATGCCCATTCATTCCGCTTTCCAATGCCTCCTGCTTATCTTTGTCGGATACATTGGCTGTGAGCGCAATAATCGGAATATTGGCCAATTCCTCGTTTTCCATTCCTCTGATTGCCCTTGCTGCCTCATAGCCGTTCATCAGCGGCATCTGGATGTCCATTAGAATTAAGTCATAATATCCCGGCTGGCTGTCCGCCATCATCTGTACGGCCACTGTGCCATCTTCCGCCTCCTCCACTTCCAGCCCATACTCCTTAAGGATTTCCATCGCAATCTCACGGTTCAGTTCATTATCCTCTACCAGAAGGATTCTTTTCCCCTGAAATCCCTGTCCTTCTTCTCCGCTCTCTTGTGTCAGTTCCTCCTGCAGCGATTCTTTCTCCTGGACTTTCAGCCTTACCCTGACCGTATACTCCGTTCCCTTCTCAGGCGCTGTATCCACCTCTATGGTTCCACCCATAATGTCAATAATCCTTTTGGCGATTGGCATGCCCAACCCCGTTCCCTGCGTCTTGCTGACCGTAGAAGTCCTCTCCCTCTCAAAAGGCTCAAAGACATGTTTTACAAACTCAGGCGACATACCGATTCCGGTATCCTTTACCTTAAATTCATAAGAGCCATATCCTTCCTGTCCGCCTTCTTCCTGAACAGCAGTTATTGAAATTTCGCCCTCTTCCGGCGTAAATTTAATCGCATTGCTTAAAAGATTCAGCAAAACCAGGCTTAAACGGGATTTATCACAAAAAATGTCCATATCCGTCACACGGGATATGTTCATAGATAACTTTTGCCGCTTTTCCTGCACCTGGCTTTGCACCGTAATCTCCAAATCATGAAAAATATCGGAAAGACTGCAGTTTTCCGGTTCCAGATGTATTTTTCCGCTTTCTATGCTGCTCATGTAGAGGATATCATTCAGCAGGCTAAGCAGATGCCCGCTGGATGTTTTTATTTTGCCTAAATAATCGTGCACCCGCTCCTTATCGCCCTCATTCTGCAAAGCCAGTTCTGCAAATCCAATAATCGCATTCATCGGGGTGCGTATATCATGAGACATATTAAAGAGGAATAAGCTTTTGGACTTGCTGCGTTCCTCTGCATGCACTTTTTCCAGCCGCATAGCTTCGGTTTTACGTCTTTCCGCAAGATAAATGCAAAACAGCCCTCCCAGCATTACCAGAATCAACACCATTTGAATCCTGCTGTTGCGGACAATCGTGCTGCGGACAATCTCCACGTCCTCGCTAATCGTACTATAATGCATAACCGTAACGCTATACCACTGCGTATTCTCAATCGGCGCATAATAGGTATAGTGCAGCAAGCCCTCTAAATTATATGTAATCATGCCGCTCTTTCCCTTTTGAATGTCCTCTTCCATCCAATCTAACGCCGACTCTTCTTCAAATTCGGCCTGGGTAGATAAAGCAGAGAATACGTTGCTGTCTTCTTTTAAATGAGTGTGGGGCACCCTTGTAACATAGTCCCCCTCCACTGTTATTACGCTTGAAAAAGTAAGGACCTCTTCATCCTGCAAAAACAATTTTTCAACCAATGCATCCGTATTAAGCCCCGCAATACCGCCAATCAATTCTTTCCCGCCAAACATGAGCCCGGAGGACGGGATGGAAACAAATATCATTTTCCCGGTTTCCTCATTACCGCCAACGGAGATAGAGGAATCTTGAAAGTATTCCTTCAAAGAATTTCCGTTTTTGTCCAACAGCCATTGTATTGGGGCAGAAGCAGCGCCATCCGTGACATAGGCCGTACTGTCCTCATCCACTACTGCAAAAAAATCAAACTGATTATCCCCCTCCACTTTAGCAATATAATCCTGCAGTGAATTGAAATCCTTTAATTCTTCCTCCCCCAACCCATTCATAGCCGCATGAAGTTCCCGCTCCCATTCATTGAGGTTGGCCTGCATCAGGCGGCTTGTCTGCTCCGAAAGTTCCTTCAGATAAAACTCGCTTACATTATAAACAGATTCCCCCGAAGCGGTCTGAGACGTTTCAATCAGCCACCATGTGGAAACTACTACAGCTATAATTATAAACAACGCCGCTGCCATAAGCCTTAAGGGCAGCTTCCCCTTAACGCGTCCTCTCGTTTTCCCTTCCATTCCATCTTCCATGAGTTCCTTCACCCCTCCCAGGAAAAAGCCAGTTCTCTCACTTTTTATTATAAATCATAATACATCTTAAATTCCGCCGGGTTAGGTATCTGTTCCATTTTCTTCAGTTCTTCCCGTTTACGTTCTACCCATATATCAATAAGGCGCTGCGGGAATACTCCGCCTGCCGTCAGATAATCATGGTCTTTCTCCAGGGCATCCAAGGCTTCTCCCAATGACTTAGGCAGCCCTTTAATTTTTTTCTTTTCCTCATCCGATAAAGTATAAAGGTTGAAATCATACAGCCCCCATCCATTTTCTTCGGGGTCAATCCGGTTTTTAATCCCGTCCAGCCCTGCCATTAATATGGCTGCATAGGCATAGTAGGGATTCGCAGTGGCATCGGGGTTGCGTAGTTCAAACCGCTTCGCCTCCGGTGATTTGGCATAGGCCGGAATCCTGATTACCGCGCTCCGGTTGGATGTGGCATAACCGATGGTCACCGGCGCCTCATATCCCGGAACCAACCGCTTAAAAGAATTGGTGGAAGGGTTGGTGAATGCACATAGAGATGCAATATGCTTTAACAGCCCTCCGATAAAATAATGGGCCGTCCGGCTCAAACCGGAATAGCCGTTCTCATCGTAGAACAAAGGCTTCCCATCTTTCGTAAGCAGCATATGCACATGAAGCCCGCTGCCCGCCTCCTGATAAATCGGCTTAGGCAGGAAAGTTGCCGTCTTGCCCTCCCTGGCCGCCATATTTTTAATTATATATTTAATAATCATCGTATTATCGGCCATCGCCGGCATATCCGCCAGTTCCACTTCTATTTCCATCTGGCCCGGGCCGCCTACTTCATGGTGATGATATTTTACTTTAATCCCCCAGTCTTCCATCATCATGCACATGCGGCTGCGCAAATCATATCCCACATCCTGGGGCGACGCTACATGATAGCCCCCCTTGTAAGGAACTTCATAACCATTATTCCCTTCCCTGTCCAGGCTGCAATTCCAATCGGCCTGCTTTGTGTCAATCCGATACCCGCATTGCCAGGGAGCCACCTCATACCGTGCACTGTCGAACAAATAAAATTCGAATTCCGGCCCGATAATCATCTTATCCGCAATACCGCTCTCTTTCATATATTCTACCGCACGCAGGCTTACATTTTTGGGGTATTGGTCAAAGGGTTTGTTCTCCCCTTTCCCTATGGTACATACATTTCCGCACATTGTCAGCGTTGGCACAGCCGCAAACGGGTCCACATAGGCCGTATCCGCATCCGGCAAAAATACCATGTCGCTCTTTTCAATAGGCGCATATCCATAATTGGAGCCGTCAAACCCGATTCCGTAAATAAATGTGTTCTCATCAAACCGCTCCACCGGAATCGTAATGTGCCTCCAACGCCCATCAATATCTGTCATTTTGAAGTCAATCATGCGAATCTGCTTTTCTTCACATAATTTTTTAATTTCCTGAATTTTGTCCATAATAACCCCATTCCTTTCCTGTTCTTTTTTGATATCCCCACGTTTTATACGTTTTTATTATATAGCGCTACTATTATAACATATATTAACGGACTTATGTACTGTTCTTTTCGTTTTGGATGCGCTTTCAAATATGCTATATTCCAGAAAGTTAGACACCAGGAAGCAAATCCAGAAAAATTTGAATCATATCCTCAATCAGCTAAATACAGAATACTCTTTCGATATCTCCGCAAAATTTACAATAACATTAGGTGACGAATTTCAGGGATTGCTGCATAACTGTACTAATTTACTCCATATCACCGAAACGATACAAAGGGAAATGTATCCTGTTAAATTGCGGTTTGGAATTGGAGTTGGTGAAATAACTACCGATATCAATCCAGAACTGGCAATAGGTGCAGATGGCCCCAGTTATTAGTATGCCCGAAAAGCAATCCACGAATTAAGGAATAATGAGAAAAAAAATAAAATGCCTTCTGCAGACATTCGTATTTCAACAGCTAATCCTGAACATCCCTTGACAAGTATGTTTAATACAACTTTATCATTACTTACCGTAATACGTGATAACTGGACCAAAAGGCAGCGAGAAATCATATGGGAATATGATAAATTTGGCGGCAGCCAAGAAGACTGTGCAAACAGGCTGCACATTTCCCAGTCATCCGTAAACAGAGACGGCGGCCCCATCACTACTGTTTTATTCTGAATTGTGATTGTGCCAAAATCCGGGATTTCCATTTCCCCGTCCTCTACTTCATTTCCTTCTAATGTATATTTTGCCAAATATACCGTCAGATACCCCAGCCTTGCAGGCTCCCAGAGAAGCACCGTATCAATGGCGCCTTCATGTAAATATTCCCTGGCATCATTAGGCATAGCAGAGCCCACTACAGATACTGCATCTTGAAGCCCTTTCTCCGAAACGGCTTGTCCTGCCCCGATGGGTGCCGGGGAACTAAAGCCGATAATCCCCTTTAAATCCGGATAGGTAGTTAAAAGGTCAAGCGTCTTTGTATAGGCTTCCTGAACATTTTCATTGGTACATACCGGGTCGGTCACCAATGTCAGGTTCGGGTATTTCTCCGCCGCATACTCTTTCCCGAATTTAATCCATTATCTAGAAGAACGAATGGATTACGCCAAGCAAATTACCCTATCATGATATGAAGCCTGAAGATTTAGTGATTGTAAATGAGAAAGGCGAGAAGTGTCAGGGTACAAGAAGCGCCACATCGGAAATGGACGTCCACCGATTAATTTATCTTAAACGCCCTGATATTTCAGCAATTATCCATTGCCATCCCCTTTATGCTTCCGCCATATGCGCTACCGGGCAGGGCATTCCGCCCATTCTGGAGGAAATGACACAGCTGCTTGGCGGCGAAATACCTATCACCTCCCGGTATATCCGTGCTGGACATCATCTCGCCCTGGCAGAAGAAACCGTCCGCGCCCTCGGGAACAAGAATGCAGTTTTAATTGTCAATCACGCCCCTGTCTGCTGCGGCCGCACTTTGGATGAAGCCCGTACCTGCTGCCTTGTCACCGAAAAGGCTGCCGCATGTTATCTTGCCATTAAAGGCCATTTGCCCGTAAAGACAATCTCTCAGGAGGATGTCATGGCAGAACGGAATCGCTTTTTGCACCAGTATGGACATGAAAATTAACGTATTAAAAAAGGAACTGTTGCAAAAGGACGCATACACACAGTATATGGTATGGATAATTGAGATACTTTGACCATATATTGTGGAATTACCGGCTCTTGCAACAGCCCCCATCTCTCATAATGGCTATATGGCAGCAAGTCAATGCTCCATAATCACCAAAGCCTGATAAGGCCGTAAAACCAATTTCTTACTATTTATTTCTATTCCCATATAATTGTTCAGCAAAATCCCTTCGCTAAATAACTCGTCAATCGTTTTGCCATCAGGATGTCCTTCCGTCAGGTTCTCCCGGTTCAAAGCATTTTCCCGGTTCAGCAGGTTGACAATTACCAAAATTGCCTTTCCGTTACTGGCCCGCCGGTAAGCAATAATCCCCTGCCCTGCTTCAGGCATTGGATAAAACCCGCCATTCCCCATAATGTCGGCCAGCGCTTCATCCCTACGCAGTGCAATCAATTTTTTATAATAGGAAAGAAGAGAGCCCGGATCCTCCCTCTGCCTTTCCACATTTACCTCCCGATAGCCATCCTGTACCTTCAGCCATGGTTTTCCATCCGTAAACCCTGCATTTTTCCCATCATTCCATTGCATAGGCGTCCGGGCATTATCACGCCCCCAATGGTTGAAATACTCCAGGAGAACCTTTTCATCTTCCCCCTGTTCCAGACGTTCCTTCCATGTAATCTTTGCCCTAGTGTCCGCCAGTTCGTCCACACTGTTCCAGACAGCATTCACCATACCAATTTCCTGCCCCTCATAAATATATGGGGTTCCATAGAGGAAAAAATAAAGCGTTGCCAGTGCCGAAGCGCTATGATAACCCCTGTCGGCCTTTTCCAGATATCTGTTCAGGCAGCGCGCCTGATCATGGTTTTCAAGAAATATGCCGCACCACCCGTTCCGGCTCATAAATTGCTGGTTATCCAAAATCCTTTTTTTCAGCCGTTCTATTGCATCCACAGAGGATTTGTCCGCCTCCCCCTCCATACTTTCCCAGGAAAAATCAAAAATCATTGTAAAAAATCCATCTTCCCCTGTATATTTCTTAAAGTCCTCATTTCCAACCCCTGGCGCCTCCGCTACCGTGAAACAATCATGTTTATCAAAAGTTTCTCTTTTCAGTTCTGCCAAAAAATCATCAATCCCCGGATAATTTTCAAAATTTTCCACGGGATAACGCTCCCCGTCCAACGTTTCCACCGATGCAAAGGATAGATCTTTCTTAATAAAAGTAATTGCGTCTACGCGAAAACCGGCAATCCCTTTTCCAAGCCACCAATTGATTATTTTATATACTTCCCTGCGCAGCCGGGGGTTCTCCCAATTTAAGTCCGGCTGCTTTGGTGAAAAAGTGTGATAATACCATCTGCCATCGGGAAGCTGACTCCACACACTCCCCCCAAAGTTTGAGCGCCAGTTGTTTGGTTCCTTACCGTCTTCTGTTCTTTTGAAATAAAAATACCCTGCTTCTTCACAGCCCTCATCCCTGACAGCGCGCCGAAACCATTCGTGTTCATCCGAACAGTGATTGATTACCAAATCCAGGATAATCCGGATTCCATATTCCTTTGCCTCTTTAATCAGCCTATCCATATCCTCGTCCTGGCCGAATACGGAATCCACCCGATAATAATCCGAAATGTCATATCCGTTATCATCCATGGGGGATTGAAACATCGGGCTAAGCCATATCACATCAATCCCCAGTTCCTGCAAATAAGGAAGCCTTTCTATAACCCCCTTCAAATCGCCAATCCCATCCCCGTTGCTGTCCTGGAAACTTCGAAGATAAATCTGGTAAACCACTGCATTTCTCCACCAATGACCTTTCCCTGCCATTTTCACTCTCCCTCTTTTACTTAATTGCCCCGTCCGTTATTCCTTTTACAATATATTTCTGACAGAACAGATAAAATACAATAATCGGAACCATACACATAATCAGCCCGGATGAAGCCAGATCCCACCTCTTTGCAAACTGCCCGAAAAACAAGTATGTCTTTAGAGGCAAAGTCTGCCATCCTGCCTTGTTAATGATTAAGGATGGAAGCAGATAGTCATTCCATATCCACATGACATTCAGCACCGCCTCCGTAACCAGTATCGTCCGCATCAAAGGAACTACTATAATGAAGAAAAGCTGCCCTCCGTTACATCCGTCAATAGTTGCCGCTTCTTCCAGTTCTTCCGGAATATTTTTTATAAATCCATGGAACATGACAATCGCCATACTCGTTCCAAAGCCCATATACATAAAGACCAGCCCTGCCGGATTCATTATGTGAATCCGGCTGGCAAACCCAACCAACGGGAGCATTACACATTGGAACGGTATCAACATTGCTGCGGCAAACAAAACAAAAATAAACTTGCTCGCTTTCGTTTTATAACGCACCAATACCCATGCTGCCATTGCGGAAATCAGAAGGATTAAAAATGTACTGACCACCGTAATCAAAAAAGAATTGACAAAGGAACGGACATAGTCCAGCGCTTCAAAAGCGTTGGGATAATTTTCATTTGTAAAAGTTGCTGCATTCGGGAATCCAATAACATCTGTGAAGATCCCCTTCGTATTCTTAAAAGAATTTAATACAAGAATGTAAATCGGGAACAGGAACAAACACCCCAAGAACAGCCCTGTCACCCCATATACTATGCCTTGAACCCTTTTTTTCATGCTTTTTCTCTGTTTTACAGCCACAGCCTTCATTACATCTCAACCTCCTTCTTTTTCGTGATCACCAACTGGGTTACCCCAATCGCCGCCACCAGAATCATGAAGACGATAGCCTTTGCCTGGGCAAAACCGAATTCGTTCGCGCCAAATGCTGAGTTATATATGTTTAGCGCCAGCATTTCTGTGGATTTGTAGGGTCCGCCTTGGGTCAGTGCCAGGTTCTGGTCAAACATTTTGAAGGAACTGGATATGGACAAAAACAACCCTATTGTAAACGCCGGCATCATCAACGGCAGGATAACGCCTTTCATCATAGACCATCCGCTTGCCCCGTCAATCCGTGCCGCTTCTTTCACCGACTCCGGTATCTGCTGTATCTGCGCAATATAAACTATCATCATATATCCTGACAACTGCCATACCGTAAGGATCAGCAGACCGGCAAATCCTGTTTCCGGATTGGAAAGCCAGCCGCTTAAAAAAGTCCAGCCGGTAGCTTTTGACACAGCCTCAAAAATAGATATGAGGATAAACTGCCAAGTAAACCCTAATAACAGCCCGCCAATCAAATTCGGCATGAAAAAAACACCCCGCAGCAGCGTTGCCCCTTTGAACGGCTGGGTTACCAGCAGTGCCAGCAAGAACCCAACCAGGTTTACCAGCACTACTGCACATATCGAGAATGCAGCCGTAAATCCGAATGCATGCAGGAATGAACCGTCCCTTGCAAAAATATCTATAAAATTCCGGATGCCTACAAACCGTATCTCACTCCCGACAATTCCGTTCCAATTAGTAAATGCATAGAAAAAACCAATCAGCATGGGAATCAAAACGACAACGGTAAAAGACACCAATGCCGGCATTAAAAATATCCAAAATCTCCACTTACTTTTTTTCATGCCATTCACCATCCTGCCCTTATTTCTGTGATGCACGCATGCTTTCCCATTGCTCAATGCTGCTCTGTGTTACCTCTTCCCAAGTTGCCTGTCCTGCCAGATATTTCTGCACCATTACACCTACTGCCTGCTGCCCCCAGGTATTCGGTGCACCGCTATATACCCATCCATCCATGGTATTTCCCTCGCTGTTAGCATCCATAATCCTCTGAGCCAACGGATCCGTTGCTTTTAAATCCCCAAAGTTATCATATGGCGGAACGAACTTGCAATCCTCTACTACAATTTTTTGCCCCTCAGGATCGCTGTAGAACCAGTTAATGAAATCCTTTGCCGCTGCTTTCTGTGCATCGCTTGCTTTATTGCAGATCGCCCAGTATCCGGAAACACCAACAAAGTATTTACCATCCGAATACCCGGGTACCGAATACGGAAGCATATCCAGTTTCTCCAGCACTTCCGGATCAGTCGTTGCCACTGCAGGGGCTACCCAGTTGCCCTGTTTAATAGCCGCTACACGTTCAATTGCCAGGCCGCCTTCCAGGGATGTGGTGTAATCCACTGAATTCAGGTTTGCTGTATTGTCCGCATTGGTCGTATAGCTTGCCTGGAAATCTACCATGGTTTTATAATCTTCAAAACCTGTACCGGGAAGCGTATCCGCATTGTATGCTTCCAATGCAGAAGAAAAGTCATGGGTCAATGCTACATTCGCATCATGGTCGCCCGCAATCCAGAGTTCCTTCGTCGGATATTCCATAACCGCTTCCAGGAACGGATATTTTTCCTGCATCTCACCGGCTTCAATCTTCGATTTTAATGTATCGAAGCCAGCCTTCATTCCTTCATAGGTCATCATGGAATCGAAATCCACGCCAGCGTCCTCAAACATTTGACGGTTTACAACAAAACCATACCCTTCCATATAAAGGGGTACTGCAAGCACCTTGCCATCCTCTGTCGTAAAAATATCCGTTGTCCCTTCCAGTGCGTGCTCCAAAATCGGCTGATCCGACAAGTCTTCCAGGATATCCCCATAATCCTTTAAATCCTGAAACCCGCCTACGGAAAAAATGGTTGGCGGATCCGACTGCATCTTCGCTTTCAGGGAAGCACCAAAATCATTGCCTGTCACTGCTTCCAGATTGATTGTCACTTCCGGGTGAAGCGTTTGATATGCCTCAATTGCTTTTTTGTACCCTTCATTCGCTTCAATCTTACTTTGATAGATTGTAATCGTCACTTTTTCTCCTGCCGGAACGCTTTCTTCTGTGCCCCTGGCATCCGCACTGCTGTCCTCTTCAGCGCTTTCAGCAGCCGTGCTGCTCTCTGTACCGTCCGCATTGCTTTTTGCGGCATCGCTGTTTCCTTGTGCTCCACAGCCTGCCAGCAGGGTTAATGCTGTTATCATTGCCATCCCAAATGCTACTGCTCTTTTCATTTCCCTCTTCCTCCTTCTCGTGTGTGGAACTGTTCCATATGCGGCTAAAAAAATTTACCTATCGGCTTATTGTTTTTTTCAATGTATGGAACTGTTTCATGTCATTAATATATATTCTTCTTGTGCTTCAGTCAATACTTTTTATGTATTTTACTTAAAATCATTATTTTCAACAAATTTAATTTCTGTATTTTGTACAATTTGCTTAGATGATTTCCTGTAAAAAGGGAAACTGCCCAATCCGTCAGCTTCCCTTTCTACACATCCATTTCTTCATTCCCAATTCCGATCTTCTATATATATTGTTTTCTGCTTTCTTTTCACCTATTTTACAGCGTTTCACCAGGTTTAAAATGTACCGGCACATATATCTCCCTTTTTATCAGCGGCTGATGGTTTATCAATTTCAAAAGTACTTCTACCGCACTTTTCGCAATCTCCTCCATATCCTGTACGATGGCCGACAGCGTACGGTAATTATAATCCGTCACATAGGTTCCGTCATAGGAAAGAATCTTCAAGTCTTTCGGCACATGTATCCCCTGTTCCCGGGAAGCCTTGAGGAATGCCGCCGCACACAGGTCATTTACCATAATCCCGTCCAGATCCTTGTGTATTCTAAGGATTCTTCTCGACCACTCCATAGCTTTCTCATAATGGACTACTTCATCCCAGGCAATGCTTTCCGTGATTATTTCCGTACCGCTTCTTTTCATCCGATGGCTAAACTCTTTGCCTGCTTTTGCAGAAGAAATAGTTTTTTCTTCCAGGTTCGACAGTTGGAGGACCTTTCGGCATCCAGATTCCAGCATTTTCTCCGCTGCAATCCTCCCGCCCTGTTCATGGTCAGATGTGACCAGCGGTATCCCCGGGATGATGCGATCCAAGGATATCATCGGCTTTTCCATTCCTGTGTAATATTCATCCGGAAGAAAGGCAGCCCCAATGATCATACCGTCAAAGAGATTCCTTTCCAGCGTATCCAGATACTCCCGTTCAATTAAAGGATTCCCTCCCGTATTGCACAGCATCATATTATATCCATGCCTATGGAGTTCCTTTTCCAGGCAGCTCCATAATACCGAGAAATACGGATGTATCAGTTCCGGCGCCAATACGCCTACAATCCCTGTCTTCTTCCTGTAAAGATTCCTGATCCACTGATTAGGCACATAATCCAGTTCAGACACTGCCTGCCGTATTTTTTCTTTCGTTTCTTCCGCCACATACCCACTCCCGTTCAATGCTCTTGATACTGTACTGGGTGCGACCTGAGCCAGCTTCGCGACCTCCCTGATACTCGCCATACCATTTACCCTCCTGTACAAAGACCTTATAATTTTTACATTATATCAAATCATGGGCTTGTTTCCAACCGTTATCACACACATTCTTCAAAAGCCCTAATGCAGTCTCCGCCCCTGTCCAGAACAGCATAAAATATAGAATCAAAATATTTTTGCATCCCTGCTTCCAGCAATTCCTTCCACCAAATCGCCACCATTTTGGGGTCATTGCGGAACACGCCGCAGCCATATGCCCCAAGCACTAGATTTTTCGCCCCCTGCCTTGCAAAGATAGCCAGTGCAAGTTCCATCCTTCGGCGCATAACCTTCTGTGCCATACCTATATCTTCGCCCTTGATCCGCACCTGTCCCATATTTACCGCAGGCAAAGTCAGCACCGAGGCTCTCACCGGTTTGTCTACCAGTTTAAACCTCCCATCCCTAAAAAAAGTCACATCCGGGGAGTAAATACCATAATCAGTATACATCATGGAACTTTGCTCCCTGTTTCTTTTGTAATATTCTTCATTGGCCAGCAAGGTTCGATATAATGTACTGGATGCCGCAAGGCTTTCTTCCTGTGCCATAGCCCCATTGATAAATCCTCCTCCCGGATTTTTGGCACTGGCAAAATTCAGTACCCCAATTTCTGTTTTTCCCCTTTCCACCAGTTTGCGAATCGCTTCTACCGTAGAAATATTTTCTACTACAGAAGTACTTTTTGCCTTGAAACCAGCCTTACCAATTGAACCGCTTTCATTCGCCGCATCCACTGGACTAATTCCACAGCCTTTCGGACATCCGCCGACTCCGTCCGCTTCGCTTACCCCATATGCATTTAAAATCTTTTCCCCCTCTTTCGGTGTTATCAATATACTGCCGCGGATGCTCTCTTCCATATCTTCTTCAATAGCAATCCGTTTCCCTTCATATTCATAATACCCCTGTTCCATAATCTTCAATGTTTCCCTTGCAATCGCTTTCCTATCCATCGAAGTTCTCACATCCTTTCCAATCTTAACTGATACAGGCTTGTCTATTATTCTCTTTTTGTTATTATCAATATAATAATATCTATTTGATTTAAATTATAAGGGCTGACAAAAATTTTGTCAACCCAGTTTTTCGTTGCGTTTTCTACAAGCAATAATAATTGGCGTATTCTTCAATTACGCACTGATGTTCCTTGCTCTTTTTATCATAATTGATACCAACTAAAAGAATATTTCCCTTATAATTTTTCAATGAATTAATATAATTATTCTTTTTAATCTGAGCAATAGCTCCCTCCGATGCACTGTTCCATTTCAGTTCTACAATCAGCGCTGGTTTATCACAATGCCTGTGCGGTACAAACACGATATCTGCAAATCCTTTTCCTGTCGGCAATTCCCTGATTAATGTGTAGTCCTTTTTAGCACTATAATATGCAATTGTTATGGCACAGCTCAATGATAATTCATTATGGTATGCCAATATAGAGGTATTTTCCATGTGAACTCTGCCCATTCCTTGTGCAACAGTTTCAGCATCTCCCCGGAGAGTAGCATTTAGCATTTCCTCCGACTCCTTAATCGCCAACATAATTTCTTCCCAGCCACCGTCTTCCACCGCATTCTCAAATTCTCCTGCTACTTCCTGATTAGGGATAAACACTTCCCCTTCCCTTGCATCATAGGCCAAGTAACCCAGATGGACCAGCAAAGTCATAACATCATCTTTACTCTTTAAGCTTGTCATATCATTTTGGAATTTGTTAGTATTAATTTTACACCGTCCGCCTCCCAGCATAGTGATAATCGCTTCTTTTAAGCCATCGAAGTCCATTTCAATATAACGCCTTAATGACTCATAAGTTTCCGTTTGTGTCCAATAACTCCCAAACTGTCCTCTAAGCGCCGCATCAAGGACAGATTTTGGATTATATATATGGAGATTATTCCTGAACACATAACCATCATACCACTGCCTGGCTTCTTCAAAATCCAAATTATATTTATTACATATCTGATAAACTTCCTCTTGTGTAAAACCAACATATGACTCCAGCGGCATGGGATTTATCATCGTAAATTCATCAAAATTATTTAGAGCCGACTGTGTGCCATATTTTTTTATAGGAAGGATTCCTGTTATATATGCAAGGCAAATGGATGACTCCGCCAGAATTCCTTTAAATATACCCCGCAAAAAATTAATATAATTTTCCTGAAGCCTTGTATCATTCTTTTCTTCCCGAAACAGACAATCCCATTCATCAATGATTATTACAAACTGCTCCCCAATTCGGGAATGAATTCTGAACAAAACTTCCGAAAGCGAAATATCATCCGGTTTCACTATATCCAGATATTGCCGGGCCAGTTCTTTGATTACTTCGTTTTGTATATAAGACACTGTTTGTTCTACATTTCCTTTATCTCTGGAAACACTCAAAAACCATTGCACATCAAGATAAATTAGCGGATGCTTATTTAATTCCTTCTCAAAAGCAGGAGAGTTGGCAATTTTGAGATTTTTAAACAGTTCAAAAGAATCACAGCCCTGGCTATAATAAGCTGCTAACATTTTCGCCGCCATTGATTTGCCAAACCGCCGCGGACGGCTGACACACATAAAACGCTGCTCGGTTCCAAGCACATGATTAGTACATTCAATCAATTCCGTTTTATCCACATATATACTGGAAGATAAAGAAGAAGCAAATCCTGTATTCCCTGGGTTTAAAAGCATTCCCAAGCCAATCCCCCCTTTCTTATCATATCATTCATTTCTTAAAGCAAATATTATAGCTTAATCTTATCATACCGCTCCTGGTTTATCAAGAATGCCCTCTACAGCCCCTTCAAGTATTCCCGAAACAAACACTCAATAACCACCAAAAAATTCACAAAGGAATTGTGAATCAGATTTTCTTCAATCTGCACCGGAGTGCTCACCGCATACAGACGGCAATCCGCCAGCGCCGCTAACTCATTGTTTTGAAAATTTGTCAGCGAAATTAATTTTATATCCCGCAGTTTCATCATCTGCACCACATCTTTCACCTTATTTAAATTTCCTGACAGCGACAGGATAATCACGGTGCTTTCTTTCTCCAACCCTTTGGCCAGTAGGCGGAACTCATCGCTGGCGTCCACATAATAAATATACTTATTGACTTGCATAAACAAACGCTGCAGTTCCATGGCACAATGTCTTTGTGCCTGCCCGGTTCCATATACCAGTACCTGCCCGGAATCGCGGATGAGCCCTGCTGCTGCCGCCAATTGATTGGAAGCTTCCAACTGAATGTAGGTATTTTCAAAATCTTTTTTTAACTCTGCATATAAATCCTTGTAATCTGCTGCCGGATTTTGATTCTTCCATTTTATATAATTCTTAAATTCGCTGAACCCGGAAAATCCAAGCTTTTGGGTCAGCCTGAGGATAGAACTTTTGGATGTATTGCACTGTGCGGCCAGCTGCTCAATATTCATCTTCTCTATCTGCCTGCCGCTCTTCGTAATACATTTCAAGCTGTATAAATCCGCATCATTTAATTTTTTATAATTCTTATTAATCAAATCCGACAGCATAATTACCTCACTAAACCTATTTACTGTATTGTAACATATTTCACGGTTTATAAAAATAATTTTCACGTTCCTGTCTATTTTAATTCAGGCCAGTACTCCCGGTTTGCTTCGTATAAATCATCCAGAATCTTCTTGGCAACTGTAATGCTCGGCACTGTCTTGGATAAAGAAATCGCCTGCCATAACTTCTGGTAAGAGCCTTCCACCCATGCGTCTTTTTTACAAAGTTCATATTTTGTTTATAACACAATAAAATACGAAAAGATACGGATTGAGCCGACTATGGAATCCTGGGATTTATACGGTATTTTTCCCATTTCCTGAAATTTTTCCCACACGCCAAAAGGGGCTTCGGCTATGGAAAAAAGGAACTGCCGCTTTAACAATAAAATTTTGCTTAATGCGACAGCCCCATGTTTAATATATGCATTATTTATGACGGTCACTGGAAATACATATTGTACTCTAAATAAATAGAAAAGACACCAGAAACATATCCATCTGGCATCTTAATATTTCCATTCCCCATTCACATCCTAGAGTTTATCTTTGCTTATCTTTCCTCGAAATTTCCCAATTCCCTGCCTGTTTCATCCCATATTTGACATAATTCATCCATATCAATTTTTGTTATAAACGATATCACATAAATATCCAATACGTCCTTCATTCTTCTACATACTTTTTCGCCTGAAATTGCATATATTTTGCCTGATTACTAGATTAAGAACCATCGCTTTAAACACAATCGGCACACCCGCATTTGATAGTTCTTCCATCACTCTGTATAAAAATTCCATCAATTCCAACTGCATCACCTACTCTTCATAATATTCCACTGCCCACGTCTTATATTTTTCAAAACTTGGCTGCAAATGTTTCGGCACTGTGAGTCCATCAAAGCTTTCATGATGCTCATCATAATAATTTGCCAGACTCTCCGTAATAATCTGCCCATCCCCATTTCGCTCTAAAAGGTCAATAATGGTCTGATTTACTGTGGTACATATCAATCCATTCCGTTCTTCGCACACAAGTTCTTTCAACGAGGGAACTAAAATTTGTTCTGTTCCTTCAATATTTTGCTTTTTGCTAACAAATATCTGAGCCAGCGCCCTATATCCACCATTGGTCAAACCCAAAAAATCCGCCGCAGTATCGAAAGCCAGTACACATTCCACAAAGGAAAGAAATCTTATCATCAATCAATTACCACGAAAATCGGTAACAATTCCTAGCGTAAGTTTACAAGTTACTAAAGTCTCAGGGGCTGAAAGCCTTTGATTTAA
>ERZ777306.1283-NODE-1283-length-41231-cov-24.483874_pt1 | contig 41231 bp, 33 predicted proteins | sample MGYA00374966_ERZ777306 | MGnify/ENA primary metagenome ERZ777306 (study PRJEB29329, sample SAMN06343882) | mouse gut metagenome | isolation source: Mouse cecum | place: Austria: Vienna | collected 2014-11-15 ... | reverse complement strand
CGCAGGTCAAAGGGCGCTGCGATTTGTGACTTGGGAGAGGCGCGGCCGTTCGCGCGACAGCGGGAACGGCAAGCCCAATTTCGTTTATAATAGCAATAGCGCAATAACAATTTATTGAGCCAAAGCTCCAAAAAAATGTTTTTCTTCAGTTTTTCACGCCGTATTTGGGCGCTTATTGAGATTTTGCCTCTTGTGCCAGAATGCCGGCATATTCATCTGCGGACCTGACTTTTAACAAGGCGCGCGCAAGCCGGCTGACCACTGGATTCAGTTCTACAATGATTTCTTGCGGGAAATAATTTCATCCATGATTTCATTCAGTTTGTCTGGAGATGATGGCCGGATGGGTGAAAAACTTTTTGTAAAGGGCGTCGTATTTGATTTGGCTCATTGATGCAAGGTTCATCAAAACGGGGAGCGCCAGAGGGGAGTTTGGCTGTTTCAAATCATTATTAAGTACCAGCTCAAGTTATTTACATACTTTTTGCAAGTTGTGTGCGTCAAGTTCTGCAATTTAGTCTCTCATGGCATCTGGGTACAAGAAGCGGCAAGGAGGCCGACCGAGAATGTGCCCAACGGTAGCTCGTCGGAGGTAGGCAAATGGTTTCAGCCTTTTCATTATTGCGACAAAACTATGCTGCATGAATCGACGCGCAGGATTTTATCGGGAATTGGCACGTTGTATAAAATCAATTTTTCTTATGCAGCTTAAGTAAATTTTTAAATTGAACGCATCCTTAAAACTGATATCAATCCTCTGTTGCAATAATTTTGCAAAAATTACAAGCTTTGTGGGGCACCCGCGCCAAGACAAGCTCGGTAAATTCTTGCGCGGCCTCCCTTGCCGGGACTGTCACCCGACAAAAAAATTGTTTATTGTTTGAAAGTTATATTCGGTTTGTGTGAATCATGGCGGTTTTTGACCCGGTTACTGGTTCGCGGCAATGCCCTTGCATCTGGCTTACGATTCCGCTCACAATGGGCCGGAGTGGATTTGCTTCAACTTGAAACGCGCTGCGCCCGGGCTGCCAAAAATAAGCCCCGGATCCGTCGAAACCGGGGCCTATTTCAATTATTATATTACGCCGATTAAGCGCTTTTAGGCGGAAGGACTAAGGAAACCGCCAGTAAAGTCGGGGGTGCCAGTGATTGTGATATCATCCAGGATCACAAGGGCGTAGCCGTTAGCGTCAGATAAAACATTATCCGTCAATGTTGGTCCACTTGTTTTATTGCTAACCAGCATATACGCATCGTAAACGCCAGTAGCTCCCTGCTCCACAAAGGCGACCTTGTCAGCGGCGGCAGTGCCAACTTTTATGTTCGCCGCGTCTATGGGCTCGCCTTCGGTAAACTTGCTAATAATACCGGACCATTCGGCTGCTGTGTAAGATCCATCAGACTTTCCATTAATCTGGGTGGCATTTTCCTGCGTACTTTGCTTGGCGGCAAAAGAAAGCTCATCCGTGCCCACAACAAAATTGTTGATTGTTACAATGGAAGATCCGCCTGAACCCGAATCAGTAAGCAGAAGAACTTGATCCTTTACCTGATCCACGCCGAGATCAATTTTTGCAGTGCGAGGATCTGTTGGCCTGATGGAGGCGCCAGTATCAGGATTCATCTGATTTCCGAAAGAATGCAGATAAACATAATCAGAGCCGGTGCCCATAGTAAGCTCGGTGCCCTGCCCGGCGGCCATCACATTTATACTGTCGCCATTATTTGATCCAGTGTATTTCACAGCTTTGGCGGCAAGCAGGGACATGGAAGATACGGTTTCCATCGTGAAGCTTCCCTCGGCAAGACCGGATGCGCTCACAGTCAGGGTGTCCATTGCCCGGTTGCCAACGGCAGTCATAAGAACGACATCGCCATTGCCTTCGGCAGTGATGGAACTTGTGCCATACATCTGGTTGTTGCTGACATTTCCGCCGTCGCCAACCGTTCCATTGCTTCCCACTTTGATGGTGTTGCCATTGCCGGTATTGGCATCGACAAAATCGCCGGTGTTCAGGGCGAGACTTTTGATATCAGCCATGGCGGCGTTGTACGCAGTACCACCGGGATTATCTGCATAAACTGTCGCAGGAGCGATGGTCAGGTCGCCTTCGCCGGAGGCCGTGAAAGACGCGCTCACTGTTCCGGAAAGAGGCATTTTTGCATCAGTGCTCGCCGTGTCACCTACATTCCTGTTGGACTGGTAAACAATTGTACCATTGTCATTGCCGCTGTAAACCACATTGCTGCTATCGGAAGCGGTCGCATCAACCTTGTAGGAACCATTTTCCGGTATATCGCCAACAAGCAGTGTCTGATTTTTACCGAGAGTTGTCGTGACATCCTGATTTGGAGCCCAGGTAACTTCGCTCTGGTCCACAACCGGGCCAAGCGTGGAAACGTCATTATTGAATCCGTCGGATTTATAGGGCACAAATATGGGACCGCTATTGGAAATGGCACCCGGAGTAAGGGAACCTGCAAGCTGGCTCAGGGTTGTCACTTCTATGCCGCTGCCGAGTTCCTCCTTCCAGGCATTAATCTGCTGGGAAGTAGCGTCATCGCTCAAAACCAGCCTGTCATCGCGGTCGATAACAAGGGTTGTGTTGTCCGGTGTGTAACTGGAATCAAGATATATATTATCCACGCCTATGCCGCCTGTGATGGCCACACTGTCATAGCCTTTCCCGACTGTAATCTGGTTGCCCTGCAATTGTGAGCCTTGCACATCAAGCGTGGCGTTATCGCCAGCGGCAGCTGAAGGCTTAAAGTTGGCCATGAAAGACGCGTTCAGATTTGTGGCGTCCACCTGCAGATTATTCGAGTTCGCTCCCACCATGACTTTTGTGAGATCGACTTTCCCAAAACCAGTCACATTCAGCTGGGAAACATCGCCAAGATTGCTTCCGCTTCCGAGCACAAAATCCAAAACACCAAGATCATTCGTGCCATTGACAATGCTGAGATCAGTCACCTTGCCGCCGTTCACAGTGCCTGTGAAAGAAGATAACGCATCCTCCCGGCCGGAAACGTTTATATTAAGGCTTGTAGCCTCATCCAGATTCAGCACTCCCTGGAATGTATCGTGAGTTTTGTCGCCATTGCCAACCGTGAGTGTCACATCCTGCAAACCCTCAAGATTTACCTTGCCTCCGTTGTTGCCACTGGCGAGGACATTGAGGGAACCTTCCACATACTGGCCAAATGTAATCTGGCTGTTTTGTTCCAGGTTGTCCACTCCAAGAGTCTCGAGTCCAGTGGTATCTTCACCGGAAAGGCTCAATTTGGAGGTGTTCTTCAGGCCTGAAACGGTTAGGGTTTCCAGATCGTCCATCTCGAATTTGTAGCTGCCGGTTACGCCCTCAAGCGTTACCTCGTCCGCCCCTGCACCGCCGGAAATTTTCGCCGTTTTGGAAATGGCGCTTACGGAAACATCGTCATTCCCTTCGCCAAGCAAAATGCTCGTAACGGGATTGGCCGTGCCCGTAAGATCGGCGGAAATATCGCCTTTTGCCTCGCTGGCATCAAAAGTTCTCACCGAGGACGCAACGGAAGCGATCGCAAGATCTCCTTCTCCTGTCACTGCGTAATTTTTAACACCAGTTACGTCGGAAAGATCAATGTAACTCTCACCGCTTGCAGCGAGGGTGACATTTTCAATATCAGCCATGCTCACAGACGCGTTTTTTACTGTTGAACCAGTCTTGGCGCCAACATTGTCAAGGCCGATTGTTACGGAATCATCAAGGGCCGAGGCATCGGCAAAATCGATATTTGTGTTTTTTCCGCCGTCCAGCTCAGAAATATTTATTGCCACCCCGGTAGCCGGCAAATCACGCAAGTTAATCGGCGCGTTCGTCTCGTCCAGATTCCAGGTGGTTACGCCGTCCGTATTTTTGGCGTTGAAAGTGCGCGCGCTCTTGCCGTCGCTCTGGAGAGTGATTGTGTCTATATCCGCAAGGGCATCCGCTGAAGAAAAGCCTGCGAAGTTTCCGGACATTTTGACGGTAAGCATATCATTGCCGCCGTTGCCGTCAATGACGGTATCAGGCACCAGGGAAGATGTACGCTGGCTATTCGTGACTTCACCAATAAAGTTGTCATTTCCATCCGTGCCGGTATATTCCAGCTTGCCTGCTTCCAGCGTAATGTCATTGTATTCCGTTGGACCGGTGGGGCCCCACGGATTGAAGCTGCCGCCGCTGACCTGTTCGTCAGTCGGCACGTCGATAACCAGTGAAGCCGCGTCCGGGTTTTCGGGCTGGTTCATGATCGGGTTGACGCCGAGGCTCTGGAAAACGGCGATGACGTCGTCTTTTGTCCAGTCGTCCTTTCCTTCATAGCCAACCGTGCCGTCTTCGTTCTGCCAGGCATTCAGGATTGCGCATTTGGCGGTAAAGAAGGCGTCGTTGTCGAAAGCGTTGGAAGGATTGATGCCTTCCTGCTGACCGGTTGTGGTGTAATGATCCCAGGCGGAAATATTGGCGGCCCTGAAGGCGTCAAGCACTTTGGCCTGATCCCAGTCGGTCTTGTCCTCGTATTGGATTTCATTCAGCTGGGCAGCCTTGGCGGCCAGGTATTCCGAAACCACAAAATACCGGGAGGGGCTGCAGTTTTCGGCATTGCCGTTGCTCACGAAGTTGTCATAGCCCATCCAGGGAGCATAGGCGCTTTCGCCATGCGCTCCGGCAATGAAATCCCTGACGGTTTGATCCGTCCAGGGAACGAACTCCTCACCTTCGACCGCGCCGAATTTGATGGTGTTGCACTCGTCCACTTTTTCGTTGATGTAGTAATTGTCGTTGTACCAGGCCGGTACTGTTAATCCTTGTGGCATCCTAGGCCACCCGGATTGCGATGAAGAAAGAAAAGCCGGTTAGCGTAATTACCTGAAAATATGGATTATTTTTTGGTGTGTAAGTATAACACTCTGATTGTAAACGCAAACTTGGTACATGTATGGGTACATATTGAAACGTGCGCAGGAGTCAAAAAAATCATGTAACCTGTTGAAAATAAAGCAATATGGGAGATTGAAAAAGGTACATGTGTGGGTACATATTCCGGGAATGAAAATAGGTTTCAAAAATATTCAGCAATGATTTCAGATAATTACAAAGCTGTTGCAATAACTGCAAAAACTTGTTATGTTTAAAACATTACTTGCGAACTGGCAGCGATTTTGGGGGAATTTTAGAGGCTTGCGGGGAAATTTAGGCGGTTTTGGCAAAAAAATATTGACAACTTTGCCTTACGGTCATATTCTCCCCACGAATTAGGCGAAACTGCGCGCAAAATGGGTTAAAATGACTGTCAGTATGGGCGCGCACAATCTTTATAACTGTTTGGAGGTTCCCTGGAATGCCACCCGGGTTGCCGACCATGAAGGGAGGCAGCCATTTTAGGGAGAACTTCCGGTTATCCTGGTCATTCAGGGGGCCGCGCCAGTAGCCGTGCCAATGCGCCCGCCGGATATGCGGCCGGGGCGAGCCATGCGGACGCGGCGCACAGACCCTTTCATTGAATCTTCTCGTTTCCTCCCCGATTTCTGTTCCCAGTTTGTGAATTACCGGCTTTGGCGGCGGGAACAAACGCCAGTTGCCCCTTTTGACCTTCACCGGCTGCGGGTGGCGAATGCCGGGGCCGAAATCGTATGCCTTGTCCTCCTCCAGTCCGTAGGAGCAGACATAGAGCAAAAGATTGAGCGCGGAATGCAGGCCCTGGTCCGCAATCCTGGTATATTCGCCGGTCATTTCCATGTTCAGGCGGCGCATGGCATGGCGCTGCTGCTCGTTGGTTCTGGCAACGGCCTCTTCCACACTCCAGTCGCCCAGCGGCAACAAATACGGCAGAATCGCCATATTCTCAAGCGCGACAAAGTGCAGGCGCAAAATCAGCTGTTCCCTGTTGTCGCTCTGGTCCAGGCCGGCGAAAAAGCCGTCATAATGCCTGCCTTCCACCACAAGCTCGCGCGTTTCTAAGTAAAGCGCCCAGGCCGGCATTCTTTCCAGAATTTCAACAGGCAGATTGCCCGATACCCCGGTTTTGGTGAGCATGCCGTAAAAATCCGCGTCAAAACGCAGGATGTCCTGTGTTGGCCGCCACGCGCCCATGACCTGCAGATTGTTGGCCGCGAAGACCTGCGCCTCAACGGAGCTTTTCGGCAAAAGCCTTTCCGTTATCGCGTTCCAGCCCGAAAGGGGCATAAAAACCCGCCTGTCCCAGTCGTCTTCCTCCTTGTCGCGCATATAACGGTAATAATCAACCGCTTTCCAGACATCGGGAACTTTTGCGCTGAAAAAGTTCAGGAACTGGTTAGGCACAGATATTTCGGGATTTTTCACATGCCCTCCCCTGGCCGCAAGTAGCCGCCCTGTTTATTTGCCACATAGCCATAAAAAATACTGCCAATCGGATGGATTGCCATCCTCATTCCCTGATAGCCGGCAATTGTTTGCCTTGTCAACGTATTTGCCGGGCACAAGGGCGATTCGCTTTTTCTTGCCTTGCGGCGATTGTTCTGCTAATTATCCTTTTTTGCTTTTTCCGACACAAACCCTTCTTCAAGGATCAGAGAATGAAAAAAATATTCCTGACTGCGCTTATGGCCCTTTTTGTCGCCGGGTTTGCGGGCAAGTCGCTGGCTGCATCGTATACCAACGGCATTGATCCCAATTATCCCCCCTTTGCCTATATAGATGAAAAAACTGGCCAGGCTGCCGGTTTTGACGTCGATTCCCTGAACTGGATAGCCAAAAACATGGGCTTTGAGGTAAGCCACAAGCCCATGGCCTGGGACGGCATTATTCCGGCCCTGCTCGCAAAGCAGATCGATATGGTCTGCTCGGGCATGAGCATCACCCCGGAAAGGGCGAAAATGGTCATGTTTTCCGATCCCTACTGGCAGGTAAACAGGGTTTTTGTGGTGCCTGCGGATTCCAGCATCACCGTGGAAGACATCCTTTCCAAACCCGTCAAGCTGGGTGTGCAGCGCGGCACGAGCGAAGCCAATGCCATTCGCCGGGAACAGCAGGAAAAGGGCTATCCTTTCGAACTGCGCCAGTATGATTCCGCGCCTCTTGCAATCGAGGACCTGCTCAATGGCCGCATCCAGGCTGCCCTGATGGACGAATTGCCGGCAGATGACGCCATTTCAAAGGGCCGCGCGGTCAAAAAGGCCGGAACGCATGGCAAGCCTGACGATTTTGGCGTTGCCCTGCGAAAGGACGACCAAAAAGTCCGCGCCCTTCTTGATGAAGGCTACAAGAAGCTCAAGGCCGATCCCTACTGGCAGGAACTGCAAAAGAAATATCTCAACAAGTAAATAATACCGGCGCGCGGAATTTGATTTTCGCGCGCCTTTTGCCGCATGCACTCCCTTCTTGTTGTCATTGAGGCGCTGCCGGCCATTCTGCCCGGAATAATTGTAACTGTCGGCAATGTTGCAATTTCCCTTGGGCTTGGCCTTTTGATGGGTATGCCCTTTGCTGTCGGCCAGGTATATGGCCCGCGCCGGGTCAGGCGTCTTGTTGCGCTTTACGTCTGGTTTTTTCGCGGCGTGCCCATTCTTGTTCTGCTCTTTCTTTTTTATGGTTTTTTCATCAGCCTGGGTTTGCCGGCCGAACCCTTTGTGATCGCCAGCGTTGTGCTGGGCTGCACCAGCGCGGCCTATCAATCGCAAATATTTCGCGGCGCAATCGAAAGCCTGCCCAGTGGCCAGCTTCAGGCCGCCCGGGCCCTTGGCATGACAGATGCCCAGGGCATATTGCACATTATCCTGCCCCAGGCCATGCGTCTTTCCATACCGGGCTGGGCAAACGAATTTTCCATTTTACTCAAGGACAGCGCAATCTGTTTTGTGCTTGGCACCCAGGATATTATGGCCAGGACATCATTCGCGGCCGCGCGCACCCACGAGCATCTTGCGCTTTACGCGGCCGCAGGCCTGATTTACCTTGTGCTGACAATAATTGTTCTCAAGCTTTTGAGAAGGCTGGAAAACAGCTTGAGCGTGCCCGGCTACACCACCGGAATTGCCTGACGGGGGCAGAAATTGGAAACAGTCCTCAAGGTTCAAGACATCAGCAAGGAATTCGGCGGCAAAACCATTCTTGACGCTTGTTCCCTCGAAGTGAAGCGCGGCGAGATGATGGTGCTTATCGGGCCATCCGGCGCGGGAAAGAGCACGCTCCTGCAATGCATCGACTGCCTTATTCCGCCCGATTCCGGCGAAATCTGGCTTGAAGGCACAAGGCTTGACCGCAATGACAAGCGCAAGCTTTGCGCCTTTCGCGCCCAGGTCGGCATGATTTTCCAGGACTTCAATCTTTTTGACCACCTGACGGCGGAAGAAAATATTTCCATTGCCCTGCGCAAGGTCAAGCGCATGAACGCAAAAGAAGCCAGAGCGAGAGCCCTTGACGAGCTGGCCAGGGTTGGACTTGCCCGCAGAAGCCTGCTTTATCCGGCCCAGCTTTCCGGCGGCCAGAAACAGCGCGTCGCCATTGCCAGGGCTCTGGCCATGGATCCCAGGGTCATGCTCCTCGACGAGCCTACTTCGGCCCTCGACCCTGAGCTTGTGGGCGAGGTGCTGGCCGTTATCCGGGATCTTGCAGCGGGAGGCATGACCATGGTCATGGCGACGCACCAGATGGATTTTGCCCGCGCGCTGGCAGACGAAATCCTCTTTATGGAGCGGGGCCGGATAATAGAACGCGGTTCTCCGGCCAATCTGCTTGCCGATGGCGCCACAACGCGCACACGCGATTTCTGCGTGCATACCCTGGAAGTAAATATCTGAAATGCTGGATACGGCCTTTTTCACCCAGACTTTGCTTCCGGCCCTCAACAAGGGTTTGCTTGTTTCGCTCGCCCTGATAATTCCGGCCTCGATCCTCGGTTTTCTCGGAGGCGTCGCGCTTGGCTGCGTTCGCGTTTTCGGGCCCGGCTGGCTGCGCCGCCTGGGTGATGGCTATACCTCGCTCTTGCGCGGCGTGCCCCTGGCCATCCAGCTGATGATGATTTATTACGCCCTGCCCAAGCTTGGAATCTATTTTGCCCCTTACGGGGCGGCCCTTGTTTCCTTCATTCTCTGCACAGCAGCCTATCAGTCCGAATACATCCGCGGCGCGCTGCTCTCAATCCGCAAGGGGCAAATACTGGCGGCTGAAGCGCTTGGCTTTACGCGCATCCAGACCGTGCTCTGGATTGTCGCCCCCCAGGCCGCGCGGCGCGCCCTGCCTGGCTGCGGCAATGAAATTATCTATCTGATCAAGTACAGCTCCCTCGCCTATCTTGTTACCTGCATGGAATTGATGGGCGAAGGCAAGGTTGTGGCATCGGACACTTTCCGCTTTACAGAAGTATTCATTACCGTGGGCGCCTATTATCTCACCATGGTCTCGCTTGCCACATGGCTTCTGCACGCGCTCGAAAAGCATTATCATATACCTGGCTTCGGCTCCCGGTAGGCAATGATTTCACTGCCGCAGCGCGGCCACAAACAAAAAAGGGGGCACGCGCCCCCCACCCGCATCGCCGGGCTTTTGCCAATAAAATATTTTTAGAAATCTTCTTTCTCCATCACTTTCACAAAGCTCTTGACGGGCCCTGAATGTTTGGAAGTGGCGGCGTATTTGGCCAGGAAGGCATCGCCCAGTTTGTCGATATGATTGGCTGTCTGCTGGTAGTAACCAAGATGGATTTCTTCTTCCCTGATGACGTCTTCAAAAATTGAAGCCGTGGTGGCATCGCCGCATTCATGGCAAAGTTTGGCAAACTTGTCGTAAACTTCAATGGTATCGGATTCCATACCGATATCGAAAGGATAAATCTGCTTCAATTCCTGTGGCTGTTCAATGGGACCAGCCTTTTCGCAATTGGGCGCGCCGCCAAGTTCCTTCACGCGTTCGGCAAACTTTTCGGCATGGCGCATCTCGTCGATGGCAATCAGCTTCTGGTAGGCGCAAAGCTTGCCGTAATCCATTTCATCCAGTGTGTAATGCTGCACCATATACTGGCTGATGGCCTGAAGCTCCATGCCGCGGGCCGTGTTCAGGGCGTCAATCACTTTCTGTACATCGGGATTTTTTTTATCTGCCATTTTATATTCTCCGGGTTTGAAGGTTTGCGGAACTTTTTGGGGTTTTCCGCATAACTGAAATAGAGGCTATTGGTTGCCCCGCGCCTTGTCAAGACCGCACAAGAAAACCATATACGCCATTATATTTCGGTAATGCTTTACGTTGTTCCGGGACTGCTTTTCTTGCGCCGCATAATCATTGTCATGCCCTTCTCCTGAACATCCAGATTGCGATTGAAACCGCAACCACGCTGATCAGGGCAATCTTGCCAAGGTTGACCATTGCCGCATAAAAACTGATGTCCTTCAAAAACACGCCCTGGCAGATCACCGTAAAATGGCGCATGGGGTTGAGCTGGCTTGCATGCTGCAAAAACATGGGCATATTGATGACCGGAGTAACCGCGCCAGAAATGAGGATGCAGGGAACGCCGACCGTAAAGGCGCCCAGAAAGGCCTGCTGCTGGGTTGAGGAGAGGGATGAGACCATCAGACCTATTCCCCCGGCCGACAGCGCAAAGACCAGCATGGAAACATAGAGCAGCGCGACGGAGCCGGTAAAGGGGACGCCAAAGCCAAAGACAGTAATCAGCAAGAAAATTGTTCCGTGAGCCAGCCCCACCAGGCAGCCCGGCACCAGCTTGGCCAGGGCGATTTCCGTCGGCGTGGCTGGCGAGACCAGAAGCTGGTCGAATGTGCCCACTTCCCTTTCCCGCGCAACCGAAAGGCCTGTAACCACAAGACCAAGCATCAGGCTAAGCATGCCAATCAAGTTGGGCAGGAAAAACCAGCGGAATTCCAGATTGGGATTGAACCAGCAGCGGGTGCGGATATCGAGCTTTGGCGCCTGCATTGCCGGCAAATACTCGCTGGCCGCAATTTTTGCGGCTCTGGGCGTTGCTTGCGCCACGCCGCTGATAATCTGGTTCAGATAACCAACAGCAATCTGCGCGGCATTGGATCGCCGCCCGTCAAGCACAACCTGCACTTCGGCAGGCTCGCCCTTTTCCACCTTGCGCGAAAACTGCTCGTCAAAGGCGATTACAAAAAGCGCTTCCTGATTATCGATAACAGGACTTATCTGCCTTTCATCATCAATGTGGCGCAGGGAAACAAAAGTTGGCGAGCCCTGGATGCGATGCAGGATTTCCCGGCTCCAGATGCCGGAATCATTATTCAGCGCGACAACATTTACATTGCGCACCTCCAGGGTCGCGGCCCAGCCAAAGATAATTATCTGAGCCAGGGGCGGAACAATTATCAGGACACGGGAAGCGCTGTTGCCGAAAAGCACCAGAAGTTCCTTGCGCACAATTGTAAGAATACGCCGCAGATTGAGTGAGGGCAACATCATCGGTCATCCAGCTTTTTGACGAGTTTTTTATAAACCAGGCAAAGCAGAATGGCCGCCAGTATGCCCATAAAGCAGAGGCAGGGGCCAAATATCTCCCAGTCATCGCCGGCAAGCATCAGGCAGCGCAGGCTTGTATTGAAATATGTTGCCGGCAATAGCTTTGCAAGCGCCTGCATGGCCGGCTGCATGCTGTTAATGTCGAATACAAAGCCGGAAAGAATCAGGGCTGGCAAAAAGCCGGTAAACAGGCCGGCTTCCGCCGCCACCAGCTGGCCTGATGAAAGCACGGAAATCAGGAGGCCCTGGCCCAGCGCGCTGAGCATGAAAACGGAAGCGAGCAGGAACAATATCCAGACGGAGCCGCGAAAGGGCACCTCAAAAAGCGTAACAGCGGCAAGCACACAAAAGCTCATGCTGAACATGCCCATGCAAAAATACGGAATCAGCTTGCCAAGCAAAAGCTGCATACGCGAAACAGGCGTGGCGATCATGGCCTCCATTGTGCCCCTTTCCTTTTCACGCGCAAAAACAAGAGAGGTAAGAAGCGTTCCAATAAGGGTCATTATGACCGTGATCGCGCCAGGCACCAGAAAACGCTCGCTTTTGGCGCCCGGGTTGTACCAGTAGCGCATGCGCAAATCGACAGGCGGCACTTGCGTCTTGCCGCCGGGCAGGCGGGTCTGCTGCCATGAACTGATCAGGCCCTGGCTGTAATTGCGGATAAATTCGGCAGTATTGGGTTCTGAGCCGTCCACGATAACCAGGAGCTGCCCCGCGCTCCCTCCCGCGATTTCCCGGTCAAAATCCTCCCTTATGACAAGAACGCCCTGGGCCCTCGAATCACGCATTACCAGCCCGGCTTCATCAAGATCCCTTACAGGAAAGGTTCTGAACCAGGGCGAATGGGCAAAATCTGTAATGAGGCTCAATGATTTTTCGCCCCCGCTGTCATTGAGAACGCCAAGCCGCAAAATGCCCGCGTCCAGCGTTATGCCATAGCCGAAAAGCAGAAGGAAAATCAGGGGAAGCACGCCGGCGACAAGGTACGAGGACGGATCGCGCACAATTTCCTGGAATTCCTTGCCGATCAGCGCAACGAGCCGCTTGAGCCACAAACTTCGCGCCAGGCTGGCCTCCATTGTTAACGCGCTCCCTTGGGAAACAATACCACTCCGACAGTCTTGAAGATGATATGTATATCCAGCAAAAGCGACATGTTCTTGATATAATAAAGATCATATTCAAGCTTGCGCCGGGCATCATCCTCTGTCGCTCCGTAAGGATAGCAGACCTGCGCCCAGCCTGTCAGCCCCGGCTTTACCGTATGCCTGAGCCCGTAATAGGGAATTGTTTTTTTCAGTTCCCGCACAAAGGCCATGCGTTCCGGCCTCGGGCCAATAAAACTCATGTCGCCCTTGAGCACATTTATCAGCTGGGGCAATTCATCAATCCTGACCTTGCGGATAAAACGGCCAAAACGCGTTACCCGGGCATCATGCGCGCTGGCCCAGACAGCGCCGTTTTTCTCGGCATCCTGGCGCATGGAGCGAAACTTGTAAACGGTGAATTCCCTTTCATGCAGTCCTACCCTGTCCTGTTTGTAAATTACGGGGCCCGGGGACTCCAGGCGAATAATCAGGGCCGAGATCAGCATGAGCGGAGAAGCAAGAACCAGCAGAACAAGTGAAATGAATACGTCGCTGGCGCGTTTGAGCCGCCGCAGGGATCCCCGCGTATTCAGGGAAAAGCCTTCTGCAGACAAAAGCCATTCGTCGTTAATTTGCGAAAGCGGAAGCCGCTTGACAACATGCTCGTAAAAAGAACGGATATCTACGACCATGGAGCCATGTAGCTTGGCCTCCAGCAATTCATGGGCAATATCGTCATCCAGGGGGGCATCGGGCAAAAGCAGGATCATGGTAGCCTGTTTTTCCTTTGCCGCGGAAAGCACCATGAAGGATGCGCCCAGATGCGGCCCGCATTCCGCATCCGCCACCGGTTCCCCGACATAGCCGACTATGCTGGCCTTGGGCAGGCCTTCGGCCAGCAGCTGGCGAACCTTGCCCGTGCGGTCCGCGCCAACAAGCAAAATCCGCAGAGGATGGGTCAGTTTTTCCGCATTCAGGTAATAGAGCCAGCGCCAGCCAAGGCAGAACAGCAGCGACAGGGCAAAAAGCAGGCTCAATGTTTCACGGTCGAAACGCCAATGGTCAAAGGCGTATGAGGCTGTGGCCGACGAAATAATGCCCAGGACGCAGGCCACAAGCACGCGCCCGGTTGTTTCCTTGAAATCTTCCATGCCCACGCTGTAGGCGTCCAGGATATAGAAAAAAAGCAGATAGAAAAAAACCGTGAACAGGGATGCGCCCGTGTAATCCTGGAAAATGCCCAGATCCGGCGCTATTGTGGTCAGGCCGGAGATAACGAGGGCCAGCAAAAGACAAAAAAAATCCAGAACCTGGAGCAAGGCCCTGCGATACGCGCTGATCATTTTACGGCCTCCAGTCCCATATCGTTTATTATTTTTGCGGCAACCTTGTCCGCATCGAAATCCGCCACGGCCAGCTGTCGGCCTTTTTCACCCATCACGGCAATAATTGCAGGATCACGCAAAAAATTTCCCATTGCGCCGGCAAGCGCTTCCGCATCCCGCACGGGAACCAGGAAGCCATTATAGCCTTCCCGCACCACCTCGCGGCAGCCGGGCGCGTCGCTGACAACGCAGGGACGGCCCATGCTCATGGCTTCCATGATTGCCGTCGGAGTGCCTTCCCGCCAGCTTGGCAAAACAATGACATGGCTTTGGGCAATATAGGGCCTGACATCGCGGCATTCGCCAAGATATTCAATAAAACCCTCCGATTGCCAGGCTTCTATCCGCGCAAGCGGCACGCTGCCCATACCGCTTTCCGGCTGGCCAAGAAGCTGGCAGCAGACTTCCGGCCATTCCTTTTCAAGAATTGCGGCCGCCCTGGCATATTCATTGAGCCCCTTGGCCTCAAGAAGCCGGCCAATGAGCAGGAACCTGACCGCTCCCGCGGGGAATGGCGCCGGCGCAAAGCGTTCCGTATCAACCCCCGTGCCGCGGGACATGAAAACTTTGGCGGATGGCGACAAAATCCCGGCTTTCCTGAAAACTTCGACATCGTCCAGATTCTGGAAAAAAATGCCATTGATGCCGGAAAGAGCCTTTTTATACAGCATGGAACTTAACAGGTTGATGCCTTTCTTGATAATGGTGTCGGCCTCGAAAGCATAGCCCAAACCTGTTATGGTGGCGAAAATTTTTGGCACATGCGCGCTCTTTGCCGCCATGCAACCGTAAATCACCGGCTTGATTGTCGTGGCGAAAAGCAGATCCGGCCTGTGCCTTGCGAAAATTCCGCGCAGGACCGCAAGACTCCGGATATCCCGCACTGGATTGAGCCCCTTGCGGTCAAGGGGATAATGAATGACAGGCACACCCTTTTCTGCCAGGGCAAGGTCGGATTCATCGTCCCCGGGCGGCGCGCAGGCCACAACTTCGTGGCCCAGGGCCTGTATCTGGCGAACAAGCACGCTCCAGAAATTGAGCATGGAGCGGGTCTGATTGCTCAATATCATTACTTTCATCAGCCATTACTCCATTTAACCTGGCCAGATTGATGTATTACGGCACAAAAAAAGCCGCTCATGCGGCTTTTTATGGTTATATGGCAAAAATTTCAATAGCCTTTAATATAGTCGTCCAGACTCTCGGCCGAACAGTTCTTGCTTACCCAAAAGGCGGAGGCCCAAACCATCAGCGCGGTCGACTGGGTATCATCAAGCGTATTGAGCTTGGATTCCAGGCTGGACTTGCTGGCCCCGTGGCGCAAGTGCACGCCATTCATATCGCATGCGTCGCTGATGCGCAAAACCAGGTATGAGCGGCCCGTGTTTTCCGGCAGCAAACGCACATCCTTGTGCGCGTCCACAATGGTTTTCAGTTCGGATGCGCTGAAAATCTGCTTGATACCCGTAATGGCCCGGAAAAACGTTTCCACGGCCCAGGGAAGTATGAATTCGGCGCCTGCGCTCTTGGTCCGAAAATAATCTTTTAGCCTGCGTTCCTGATCGTCGCTGATGCGCGCTGCGACCTGCGGCATGATGGCCCCCGTGGCAAATCAGTCATTATAGCATTTCGCAGTTGAAGATATCCGTTTTCAACTGCCCAACACGCTCGCTTCAGCGCCTGACGCGCGAGTAAATCGCGCTTGCGCGTACGCGGCGGCCGCCTGCCCACGCAGTCGGCATGGCAATTTTATTGGAAAATTGCCATAATTGAGGCATTCTGCGTGTTGTTTGGAATCATAAACCTTAAAAATATCCAGATAAATTCTAGATTATCTGGAATTTTAAAATTGTCAACCTTAAAAAGAGGTTAAGTGTAATTATTTGAATTTGTTATTAAAATATTGTTGGCGATTAGCGGCGCCCACCAAGCAGACCGCCAAGCACACCCCGCAATATTGTCTTGCCGATCTCACGTCCAACAGTATTGGTCATGCTACGCGTTGTCTGCCTGAGTATGGTATTGACAATGCCTGTCATTCCGTCGTCTTTGCTTGCGCGGGCTTCTTCTTTCTGGCGTTCCATTTCCGCTTTTTGCCTGGCCTTTTCCTCTTTGGCCATTTCGGCTTTCCTCTGGGCAAGCGCGGCTTCAGCCTGTTTCATATAGGCGCGGCCGGCAAGGATTTCGTAAGCGCTTTCCCGGTCAACAACCTTGTCGTAAATTCCGGCAAAAGGCGACGCGGCGAGTACAGCCGCCCTTTGCTCTTCGCTTGTCGGCCCAACCTGCCCTTCCGGTGGAAGCACAAGAGCCCGCTCCACAATCTGCGGCGTTCCGTTGGCGTCCAGGAATGAAACCAGGGCTTCCCCGACGCCAAGTTCGCCGATGGCCTTTTCCGTGGAAAAATCCGGATTTGGCCGGAAGGCGCTTGCCGCGGCCCGCACTGCCTTCTGTTCTTTGGGGGTAAAGGCGCGCAGGGCGTGCTCCACGCGATTGCCAAGCTGGCCAAGCACGGAATCCGGCACATCGGAGGGATTTTGGGTTACAAAAAATATGCCCACGCCACGGGAGCGAATCAACCTTGCCACTTGTTCGATTTTTTGCAGCAAGACAGGAGTAATGCCGTCAAAAAGCAGATGGGCCTCGTCAAAAAAGAAAACCAGGCGCGGTTTGGGGCAGTCCCCGACTTCCGGCAGATGCTCGAAAAGATCCGAAAGCAGCCAGAGCAACACACAGGAATAAAGCTGCGGAGCATTGATCAGGGCATCCGCGGAAAGAATATTGATAATGCCCAGGCCATCCTTGTCGCATTTGAGAAGATTTTCCACATCCAGCGCAGGCTCGCCAAAAAACCTGTCCCCGCCTTCTTCCTCCAGCCCTAGCAGCGCGCGCTGTATTGCGCCAACGCTGGCCGGCGAAATCTGGCCATACTGTTTTTTGTATTGATCGCGCTCCTCGCCAACATGGGCGAGCATGCTGCGCAGATCCTTCAAATCCAGGAGCAGGAGGCCGGAATCGTCCGCAATCCGGAAAACAATCTGCAAAACGCCGGACTGCACGTCATTTAGACCAAGCAGCCTGGAGAGCAAAAGCGGCCCCAGTTCGCTGATTGTGGTTCGCAGGGGATGGCCTTCCCTGCCGAAAACATCCCAGAAACAGACGGGAAAACCGCGCCTTTTATAGCCTTTGGCTTCAAGATCAAGCTCCCTGACCCTGTCCGCCAGTTTTCCCGTGGATTTGCCGGGCATGGCCATGCCGGAAAGATCGCCCTTGACGTCGGCCAGGAAAACGGGAACGCCAAGCGAGCTGAAAGTCTCGGCCATTGTCTGCAAGCTCACGCTCTTGCCTGTGCCTGTCGCGCCGCAAATCAGTCCATGGCGGTTGGCCATGGCCGGCAGGATGCAGATTTCCTTTTTGCCGGAAAGCGCGATCAGGGCTTTTTTATCATTATCTAGCATGAAAATTCCTTTTTCGGTTTTAGTCCTTCGCCAGCAAAATCCAGGCGGGCCCCTTTGCGTCGAGGTGGCTGGCCACATAGTTCGCGCGCTCGTTGCCGCCGCAGAAAATGTCGATGCGGTTACGCTTGATGGCGCCGCCCACATCCTGGGCAAAGCCGATGCCGCGCAAGGGAATCTTGCCCAATTTCCGGTCCGGGGCGTTCACGCCATAGGCCACAATCGCGCCCAGCGGAATAAAGCTGCGGTCAACGGCAAGCGAAAGCCAGTCATCCACCGTGTAACCCATGGCTCCTGTGGGGCCCCTGCCGCCAAACTTGAAAAACACATAGCTGGGATTGTCATTCAGGATTTCGCGAACCCTGTCAGGATTGTTCTTGAACCATTCGCGCTGCTCAAAAATATCACCGCGGGAGAGCAGGCCCTTTTCGCGCATTATGCGGCCGCTGCTCTTGTATTTGTGGCCATTCTGGCCGGCATAATTTATATAGGCCTCGCTGCCGTCATCAAAGACCAGTTTGCCGGAGCCCTGGATTTCCAGAAAAAAGACGTCCACAGGATCCGCCGCCCAGGCCAGTTCAAGGCCGCGTCCGGCCAGGATTTGCTTTTCCTCGATTGTACGCCTGTCATGATAGCGCCCCTTTTTGGCACGGACTTTTGCAAGGTCGGGCGGAACCTTGTAAATTGCCTGCTCATAGCCAGGCTTTTTCGTGCGGCTTGCGCGCACTCTTGGCTCGTAATAGCCGGAATAATCTATGCCCCGGGGCACGGCAACCCATTGAAATTTTTCGGCAAGGAGGCCGGGACTGGCATCAAGCCGGGGCAAAAGTTCCTGCAGACGGGTAAGAGTTTTTGAAAGTTGGCCGTAAGTCACTTTCAGGCCGGGACGATTTATTGCCAGGGCGTCCTTCGGTTTGCGGTTGACATGGCGCAAGGATTTGTCGATTGTGGGAGCCATGTCCCTGAAACTTGTGAGATCCTGGTTTCCGGGAGCAAGATTGGCCACAAAAAACTCAACGCTTTCATCCGCGCCAACAGCGGGGGATGTTGGCGGAAGCGGTTCCTCGGGCGTTTTTTTTTCCGCGCAAGCCCAAAGCCCCAGAAGGACCAAAACCAGCACAAGCCCGGCAACAAGCTGGCGCGCGTAATTTATGGGAGTTGACCCATGCATGAATTTCCCTCCAGAGAGATATGGCTGCCCCACCGCGTTTCCTATGGGGAAACCGATTGCATGGGCATTGTATACTATGCTCAATATCTTCATTTTTTTGAAAGGGGCCGCAATGCCTATATCCGCGATTGCGGCATGAGTTATGCCAATGTTGAAAAAATGGGAATATTGCTTCCCGTGCGGGATGCGAGCTGCCGGTACCGCTCCCCCGCGCGCTACGACGATCTCGTCCATGTGCGCACGGGGATATCCGAAACTGGCGGAGCATCTCTTGTTTTTGTATATGAGATATGGAATGAGGACAAGAGCCTGCTGCTTTGCGAAGGGCAGACAAGGCATGCCCTGGTGACTCCGGCCGGCCGCCCGGTGCGCATGCCGGAATGGTTCAAGAATCTTTGTCTTTATGGCATTGTGCCCGAACAGTAATCCGGAATGATTCAGCCCGAAAAAACATCTCATATCTGGTTATGCGACCTGGTCTTCATGGTCTTTTCGGCGCTTTACGCGCTGCTTGCCCTTGAAGGCGTCATCGCGATCTCCGGCCACGGCGTCCACATGGACAGCGATCTCGCAACATACGCCCAGGCCATGACCCACGCGCTGCATCCCGGATTTTTCGCTTCCGACCCCGTTCTCAACAGCAATTCGCCCGCTGTCGATATCAGCAATCTGGAAAGGCTTGTCGCAACCCTGCTCATGCCGGGCGACAATGTCGCAGTTGGCCTTTTCCGGGCAGGCGCTGTGGCCATCTTCATTTTTTACTGCGGCTGGTACATACTGGGGCGCTGGCTTTTCAAAAGCCCGGCCCTTTCCGCCCTGCTTTCCGTGCTATGCGGAATCACAATCTGGATAGAATTCGGCACATTTTGGGGCATAAATCATTCCGATCCCATCCCGCGGGTCTATTTCGCGGCCATTTTCCCGCTGCTCCTGCTATTTGCCCTGGCAGCGATAAAGCATGCAAAATTCAGGCCCGCGGCCATGTTCCTGACTGGTCTTTCCATCTGGGTTCATGGGGTGAGCGCCCTGAATTGCGGCGCCATGTTCTTTGTGGCCTTTGCCCTTTCAAAACCCGGGGAAACAGGCCCGGGTGCGCATATGGCTGGCCTTGCGCTCTGCCTTTTTTCCTTTTTCCTGCCTGTTCTCTGCTTTCTCTGGCCATCCCTCATGCAGGCCAGAAATTTCAGCCAGGAGGAGCTGGCGGTTTTCCGCAATCTTTTCGATTTGCGCTGGGCAGCGGACTACAGCAATTCGGAAGCCAGGCTCCTGCATTTGCTGACCAGCAAAAACGCCTGCAGCCTGCTTGCCCTCGGCGGGTTTTTCGCCTGGCTTTTGACAGTCTTCAAGGGCAGCCCGCGCGAAAAAACCCTGGCCCTGGCCTGCCCGGCATTTATCCTGGCCATTTTTCTGGTGGCGATTTTCTGTTTTGCCGAAAGCCGCTACGCCGCAAATCTCGGACGACTTTCCATGGGGCACGAACTTGTCCGCGGCATCCGTTTTCTTGTTCCCCTTTCCCTGCTGATGATTGTCGCGGCGGTGCGGATCATTCTGCCCCGCATTGTCATCCGGCCCGGTGTGTGCTGCGTTATCGCGCTGGTGGCGATTTTTACCGTTGACCGCCAGTATGTGGCCGCCCAGTATGCCCTGGGCCAGAAGACAGGCATTGCGCTGCCCCTTGCCGAGGGGGCGAAAGACATGGCCGAAAATGCCGAAAAACGGGCCAAATTCCTTGAGAAGATAGTGGGAACAGTCCCGAAAGGCCAGGCCATTTTCAGCGAGGACGAGGACATGGCCATTCGCTATATTGCCCTGCGCCCACTCGCCCATGCCTTCAAGGACGGCTACATTCACTTTTACAACAAGGATCTGGCCGGCAGCAAAAAATGGCTTGAGCTGGAAAGGCTTCTTGCCGAAAAGCCCAACGGCCTGATCAAGGCCTGGCTGTTCTCCGGCGCGCCCTGGCTGTTATGCAGGAACACGACAGACAGAAAGTTGCTGGACGAGCATGGAAAGATTGAGCTCGAGCTGGATGGCTGGCTGCTGGTGAAAAAGAATTAGGCGGCCAGATCTGGCCGCCCTGTATCATTCCTGAAAAATATCTTGTATCCTGTTCTACATTTCGTCGGAAAGGCGCCTGAAGTGGGATTTGCCCGCTCCGCAAACCGGGCATTTCCAGTCGTCCGGCAGATCCTCGAACTTCGTGCCCTTCGGTATATGTCCCTTGCGGTCGCCGCGGTCGGGATCATATATATAGCCGCAATTTGCAGTCTGGCATTGCCACATTTCGTCTGGTGAACTCATATATTTTCTCCTTTTGTCTGTTCGGCGGCGCATTGCCTGCAAAACCCCTCATAAACCACGCGCGCCCAAAGAATGGAAATTTCGTTGGCGTTCCCTTCCGGCAAGGGTGGCGCTTCAAAGCAACATTCAATATCCTCGATGCGGCCGCAGCCAATGCAGAGTGCATGCTCGTGCCTGGCCACGTTGCCGTCAAAGCGCATTGCCTTGCCGCTGCATTCGATACGCCTGATTTCGCCGCGGTCAGCCAAAAAATCAAGATTGCGGTAAATTGTCCCCAGGCTGATGCTGGGCAAAATCCTGCGCACGCCCGCATGAATTTCCTCCGCGGTCGGATGATCCCTTCTTTTGCGCAACTCTTCCAGGATTAGCTGGCGTTGCCTTGTCTTTCTTGTTGCGGGTTCGGAATTGGCCGGTCTTGTCTTCATAAATTTTGCTATCGTATTAATCATTCCGTATGTCAATACTACGAATGCTTCCTTGACTTTTTGCAGGATAGAACATAAATGCGATAAACGATGCTTATTCCAATGCCATGCGTAAAAGTGCCCTCAAATTTTTGTACCATATAATATATCGGGATATATCTTGTCATGAACTGGGACTGGGACAAACTACAGGAAAAACGGCAGCGCCAGCAAAACCGGCCAACTACGAAACCCGAGCAGGAAAAGGGGGATGAAGTTGAAGCCGGCCGCGCGAAACCTGAAAACAAGCGCTATCTCTTCAACAATCGCGATCTTGGGCCAAACACGGCAAGAAAAATAAACAACCTGAAAATGCCGCGCGGCAGGCTCGTTTTTATTGTGGTGGCCTGCGCCATTCTTGTCTGGCTTTTGACGGGCATTTATATTGTAAATCCAGATGAGCAAGGCGTTGTGCTGCGTTTTGGCCAATACAACCGCACGGTTGATCCTGGCCCGCATTACGCACTGCCCGCCCCGTTTGAAAAGGTTTACAAGCCCCAGGTAACCCAGGTTTTGCGCAGCGAGGTAGGGTTCCGTTCCGTGGGCCAAAGCTCCACCTTCAAACAGGGCCAGGTAAAGACAGTGCCGGAAGAAGCCTCCATGCTGACCGGCGATGAAAACATCGTCAATGTCCAGTTTAGCGTGCAGTATAAAATCAGCGATCCTGTACAGTATCTTTTTAATGTCAGCGCGCCGACGGCCCTGGTTCGCAACGCGGCGGAAGCCGCCATGCGCGAGGTTATCGGCAATAGCGAAATCGATTCCGCCATTACCGACGGCAAGCTGAAAATCCAGAGCGAGGCCACCCAGCTTTTGCAGCAAATCCTCAACCGTTACGGCGCCGGCATCCAGGTGCTGGCTGTCCAGCTTCAGGATGTCCATCCGCCCAAGGAAGTAATTGACGCTTTCAAGGATGTGGCAAGCGCGAGGGAAGACAAAAGCCGCATCATCAACCAGGCCGAAGCCTACCGCAACGAACTTTTGCCCAGGGCGCGCGGCCAGGCCGCAGCCGTGCGCAACGAGGCGGAAGCCTATTCCGCCACCCGCGTTCGCAACGCGGAAGGCGAGGCATCCCGTTTTGACGCCCTGAGAGTCGAATATGACAAGGCGCCCAGGGTTACACGCCAGCGTCTTTATTATGAGACAATGGAAGATATTCTTTCGCATTCCGGTGAAAAGGTTCTTCTGGACAAATCGGCCGCCAATCGCGCGCTGCCCTATCTGCCGCTGCCAGGCCTGAGCGGCTCGGACGGCGCCAGGGGCCCGGAAGCCCGGCCTGCGCCAAAACCCGCCGAAAATGTCGCGGAGCAAAAATAGTGAGCAAATATCCCGTTATTGTCTCCATACTGGTAATTGTGATTGTGGGCCTGCTCAGCCAGTCCTGGTTTACCGTGCACCAGACCCAGAAAGCCATTGTGCTCCAGCTTGGCGAACCCCTGCCGGAGGTTTATGGCCCCGGCCTGCACTTCAAGCTGCCCTTTATCCAGAATGTCGTCTATTTTGATTCCCGCGTGCTGGATTACGAGGCCAGGAGCCGGGAAGCCTTTACCGTGGACAAAAAGGCCATTGTGCTGGACAACTATGCCCGCTGGAAAATTATCAATCCCCTGCAGTTTTACCGCACCATGCGCACCATCCCCGGGGCGCAGGCCAGGCTTGACGACGTTGTCTATTCCCAGCTGCGCGCCCTGGTTGGCGCATACACCCTGACAGAGGTTGTTTCGAGCCATCGCGCGGCCATCATGAAGGAAGTTACGGACAAGGTTTCGGAACTGATGAAGCCTTTTGGCGTGGAAGTGCTTGATGTGCGCATCAAGCGCACGGATTTGCCCACCGAAAACCAGCGCGCCATTTTCGAACGCATGCGCGCCGAACGCGAACGTCAGGCCAAGCAATACCGTTCGGAAGGCGACGAGGAATCCGCCCGTATCCGTTCGGACGCCGACAGGCAAAAGGCTGTCATCCTGGCGGAAGCAGCCCGCGAAGCCCAGGTTGAACGGGGCAAGGGCGATGCAAAGGCAGCGGCGACATACGCCGAATCCTATAACAAGTCGCCCGATTTCTATGCTTTCCAGCGCTGGCTGGAGGCCATGCGCAAATCCTTCAGGGAAAACAGCAAAATGGTTTTGAGCAATGAAAATCCCTTGCTGGATTTGCAAAAATAGCATGCGGCATTTTCGAACCGCCATGAGAGGGATGCGCGAAAAGACCATGTTCCTGGCCGGAAAGGCCAGGAATTTTTTCCCGTTTTCAATTCACCTGCTCACGGCATTTTTCTGCGTTTCATTTATTTCCCTGCTTTTGTGCGCCTGCGGAAATGCCCCCAAAACGGCTGCGCCGCATGTTCTGCAAAGTCCCTCCGCGCCCGTGACGGATACCCCGGGACCGGCCGAAATCGAAACCGCGAAAAAAATGCTTGCGCCCTGCTGGCTGCCCCTGCAGCGCCGCCTTGTCGCGGACGGCCTGCCGGCATACGCAGTGGATGAATACCTTTCTGAGCTTGCGCCCATGCCGACCCAATCGCCAATGGGCCGCAAGATGCTCGAGCTTTACAAACGCAAGTTTTTCCCCCAGCCGCCCAAAAGCCAAAAACAGCGCTATTACAAGGGCGTTGTAACAGCGGCCAATGCCGCCCTTTGCCGTGATTTCATCGCAGCGAACCAGGCTTCATTTGATGCGGCCCAAAGCCGCTTTGGCGTGCCGCCGTCCATAGCCGCGTCCCTGCTTTTTGTGGAGACGCGTCTGGGCAAGGTGCTGGGCGATGTGCCGGAAAACGCCTTTTACACCCTGGCCAGCATGGCCGTCAGCACAAGGCCGGGCGATATTGCCGAATGGCTGCCGCGCATGAAGGGTTATGAAGACCATCTGGGCTGGATGGACGAAACCATGCGCAAAAGGGCCGACTGGGCCTATAACGAGACCCGTGCCCTCGTTGCCCACATGATTCGGGACAAGGTGCCGCCAGCGCATTTGCCAGGTTCCATCTATGGCGCAGTGGGCCTTTGCCAGTTCATGCCCTCCAATATTTCAACATACGGCGCCGACGGCGATGGCGACGGCCGGGTTGACCTCTTTACCGTTCCGGACGCTGTGGCCAGCCTTGCAAACTATCTTTACAGGCATGGCTGGCGCGCGGGGCAGAGCCGGGAAAAGCAGCACAAGCTGCTGATGACCTACAATCATTCGCAGGTATATGCCAATACCATTCTGGCCCTGGCCGATCTTGTCAGGGTCGCGGGGAAGGCCAAATGAAGAAAAGGCTTGTAATAACCGGAATGGGCGCGGTCACCCCGATTGGCATAGGGGTGGAGGAATACTGGCGCAACCTGCTTGCCGGTCAATGCGGCGTAGATACCATAAGCCGCTTCGATGCCTCGTCCCTGCCCTGCAAAATTGCCGCCGAAATCCGGAATTTTGAGCCACCTGAGGCCTTGCCCAGGCAAATGACGCGCTATGCGGCCAAATTCATGCAGTACGCTTTTGTGGCCGGCTGCGAAGCCATTGCCCAGAGCGGGCTCGACCTGGAAAAAGAGCCATATCGAACAGGGATTTGCATGGGCACGGCCATGGGCGGCGTTGCGGAAATGAGCGCAGCCGAAAAAAGCCTGCTGCAAAACAGGAGCGCCAGGGTCAGCCCGCATTTTGTGCCAATGGTCATCGGCAACATGGCGGCCGCGCACCTGGCCATTACCTACGGCATCAAGGGCCCCTCCCTTACAGTTAACACAGCCTGCTCCGCCGGCGGCGATGCGCTGATGAGCGCGGCCTTTCTGATCATGTCCGGCCAGGCGGAGGCCGTCATCACCATGGGGGGGGAATCCATCATTTGCGCCAGCATGGTATCTTCCCTGGCCCAGGCGCGGGCCTTGTCGCGCCGCAATGAAAGTCCCGCCCAGGCTTCCCGCCCCTTTGACAGGGACAGGGACGGCTTTGTCATTGGCGAAGGCGGGGGAGCGCTTGTTGTCGAAAAGGAAAGCCATGCCCAAAAACGCGGCGCGAGGATCCTTGCCATTCTTTCGGGTTTTGGCAACACCCTGGACGCCTACCATGTTACCGCGCCGGATCCCACAGGGGCCGGCGCCGCGCGCAGCATGCGCATTGCCCTTGAGGGGGCAGGCCTGAAGCCTTGCGAAATTGGCTACGTCAATGCCCACGGCACATCTACCCAGCTTGGGGATTTGGCGGAAGCGGGAGCGCTTGAGCAAGTCTTCGGCAATTGCCCCAAACCGCCCGCGATCAGTTCCACCAAGGGCGCGACAGGCCACTTGATGGGCGCGGGAGGGCTTACCGAGCTGATAGCCTGCGCCATGGCCATAAACGAGGGCATTTTGCCGCCAACAATCAATCTTGATAATCCGGATCCCGAAATTGACCTTGACCATGTGGCAAATGTGCCGCGCAAGGCCAGCATTGAACATGCCATGTCAAATTCGCTTGGCTTCGGAGGACAAAATTCCAGCATCATCGTCTCCCGCTACAATTATAATAAAAATTTTTAAATCAAGGAAGAATTAAATGCCTCCCAGCTACGATGCCGAGCAATTCAGGGATAATTTCGAGCATGGTTTTACATGGCTGGCCGGATTTATGCGCAATGCGCGCAGGTTCTTTGATCATCCGGCCATGTATGATCCCGATACCGACAGGCGCTGGACATACGGGGAACTCAACGCGGAAGCGAACATGCTGGCCCATGCCCTGCGCGGGGACGGCGTGGGCAAGGGCGACCTTTGCATGTATATGCTCTTGAACAGCCCAGAGTTCGCCTTTTGCTACCTTGCCACCCACAAGCTTGGCGCAATCAGCTGCCCGATCAATTTTCGCCTTTCCGCCAGTGAAATAGCCCTGCTCATTGACGACAGCCGCCCGAAAGTCTTTTTTTACGATGCCCAGTTCGCGCAGGTTGCGGAAGAAGCCCTGGCCTCCGCCAGCTTCAGGCCCGAAAGAATTGTCATCTGCCAGGCAAAAAACGCCAAATCGGACAATACGACCTTTGAAGCATATATAACCGGCAAGCCGGTTGACAATCCCGAACTTTCATTCCGCCCGAATATCTATGACGAAACCACAAGGCTTTATACATCGGGAACGACCAACAGGGCCAAGGCGGTTCCGCTAAATTCGCTCAACGAGGCATTTTCCGCGCATGACGTGATGATGCATTTTCCGCTTGCCCCCACGGACCGGACAATGAACATGACGCCCTGGTTTCATCGCGGCGGCCTGCATTCCGGCGGCATAACGCCAACATTTTATGCCGGCGGGGAGGTCATCATCCTGCGGGAATTCAATCCCAAACGCTGTCTGGCGCTTGTCGAGAAGGAAAAGGTTACCTTCCTGATTGGCGTTCCATCAATTATCGCCCTGCTGGCCAGGGCACAGGAACATTCGCCTGCCGATATTTCGTCCCTGCGGGGCATTGTAACCATGGGCAGCCCGTTTGAAAAAAGCGCCTGCGAACGCTACCGGGAACTGTTCACCCCCAATATTTTCAATGGCTATGGCACAACAGAAACTTTCTGGAACACATTTTTGCGGCCCTGGAACCTGCCCCAAATGGCCGGTAGCGCTGGTCAGTCCTGCACGGATGACGATGTGCGCATAGTTCGTCTGACAACGGACGGCAGCCACGCCGAACCGGATGACATGGTGGCGAAGGACAATACGGAAGTCGGCGAAATCATTATCGGTTCCCCCACCAAGTCAGCGGGCTGCTATGTCAACAATCCGGAAATGGACGGGCAGAAATTTTACAAGGGCTTTCACTATACGGGCGATCTTGGCACCTGGGACAAGAATGAATTTGTTACGGTGGTCAGCCGCAAGGACGACATGATCATTGTGGCCGGCGAGAACATCTATCCCACCCAGATTGAGGCAATCTTGAACGAATACCCCAAGGTTGCGGAATGCGCCGTTGTTGGCCGGCCGCACAGGCTGCACGGCCAGTGCGTTGCCGCTTATATTGTGCCGGCCGATGAAAGCCTGACAGTTGAGGAATTGCGCAATTATTGCGTGAACCACAAAATGCTTTCGCCATTCAAGAGACCGAAATATTTCACACTGGTCAAGGAATTGCCGCACACGGCAACAGGCAAGCTGCTGCATTACAAGCTTCGCGGCCAGGCTGCCGGGGAAGCCAGGGCGGAAGAGGAAAATTGAGACGGACACTGTTGAAATCCGGCCTGAAATTGCGTCCCTGGGCGGCGCATGCCGCAACGCTCATTAAGGTTACGATCATGAAAGGATAGTCCCCAAACTATCGGATCAAATTATGGCTGGATATGGAAACAGGCGCAAAAAACCCTGACGCCGGCACGGCTGTCAGCGCCAGGGATCATGCACGGCGAACGCCGCAGGCTATATATGCAACAAGCTGCGGCTATTTGGCCGCTTTTTTAATTGCCTCGATTGCGGCAGCGTAATCAGGTTCGTGGGTTACTTCCGGCACAAGCTGCCCGTATGTCAGAATGCCCTTTGCATCAACAACAAAAATAGCCCGCGCCAGGAGGCCGAGTTTTTCTATTGCAACGCCGTATCTTTTGCCGAAATCCCTTTCCAGATAGTCCGAAAGCGTCTGGACATTCCTGATATTGGCCGCGCCGCACCACCTGGCCTGTGCAAAGGGCAGGTCGCGGCTGACAACGACAATCCTCACGTTATCCGAAAGCTTTGCCGCCTCTTCGTTGAAATGCCTGGCTTCAACATCGCAAACAGGCGTATCCAGGCTGGGCACGGTGACAATCGCGATGGTCTTGCCCGTGAAATCCTTGAGGGTTACGGGCTCGAGGCTGTTTGACGTCAGAACGAAATCGGGCGCATTGTCGCCAACTTTGGGAAGCTGGCCCTCAAGCTGCAGTTCTTTGCCCTGAAATGTAACACTGGCCATACTTATATTCTCCTTGAGTCTTACAAATTTGTGGTAAAATATCTGTTGGCAGCGGAATACCGATATATTCCGCTTTCAGCAAAGGTTGACGCAGGATGACTGGCTTGTCAAGAATTGAATTGGAACGCATAAAATCCCAATTAATTGCCCGATAAAAGCAAAATAGCCTCCGACATTGCAGCTTGTCCGGCATGATATTTACAGATTAATGGTTTTGCTGTAGGCATTTTGCAAACGGAAACAATATCCGCAATATAAAAGAAACGGGGGATAAACATGCCAGCGACGGTCTATTTTGCCAACTTGCATTGCCGCACGGAACAGTCGAACAAACTTTCGAAAATTCAGCGCCTTTGCGATGCGGTGGGACTGAAAAAAACCCTGCGCAAAAATGAAGTCGCGGGTATCAAGCTCCACTTTGGCGAATACGGCAACGATACACATCTCAAGCCGGCCTTTGTGCGGCAGGTTGTGGACAAAATCAAGAAGTGCGGCGCCAAGCCCTTTCTCACGGACAGCAATACCCTCTATAGCGGCATGCGCCACAATGCCGTTGACCACCTCAATGTGGCCTATCTGCACGGCTTTACGCCGGCTGTTGTTGACGCACCCGTCATTATAGCAGATGGCCTTTTCGGCGAAAACGACGTGCCCGTGCGCATTGACTGCAAGCACTTCAGGGAAGTCCACATTGCCGATGTCATTCGCCGCGCGCCCAGTCTGACCGTGCTTTCCCATTTCAAGGGGCACGAAATGGCCGGCTTTGGCGGCGCGATCAAGAATCTGGCCATGGGCGGCGGTTCCGTGCGCGGCAAACGCGACCAGCACGACACCCATGTGCAGGTCAGTGAAAACGACTGCATTGGCTGCGGCAAATGCGTCCGCGTCTGTCCGCAAGGCGCGCTGAGCCTGGTTGACGGCAAGAGCCATGTCGACGTAAGCAAGTGCATAGGCTGTTTCGAGTGCATCACGGTTTGCCCTGTCAAGGCCATCAGCATCGACTGGGCCACCCAGATGACGCCCTTTGTCGAAAGGATGACCGAATACGCCTACGGCGTGGTCAAGGACCGCGAAAAAAGAATCTGCTATCTCAATTTTGTGCTCAATGTAACTCCCGACTGTGACTGCGTTTCCTGGAGCGATTTGCCCATTGTGCCCGATCTTGGCATTCTGGCTTCCACCGACCCGGTTGCGCTTGACCAGGCCTGTCTGGATCTGGTCAACAAGACCCCGCCGCTCGATCCCAAACTCGCCGATGCGCCGGACAAGTTCAAGGCCCGCTGGCCGCACACGGTGGGCGAATTGCAGTTGACCTATGGCGAGGAAATCGGCCTGGGCACAAGGGAATACACACTCGAAAACGTATAAACTGGCAATCCATATACCTGGCTGAAATGGCGCGGATTTTCCGCGCCTTTTTTACGAATGGAGTCCGGCATGTCCTGGTCAATTATCCTGCTTGTCCTTGGCGCGGCGCTTTTGCATGCCACCTGGAACATCATTGTCAAGGGCGGTCAAAACAAGCTTTTCGAAACCGCCATGAACGCGTTGGGTGGCGGCCTCGGCGCCATGCTCATCCTGCCCTTTCTCCACTTTCCCGACAGGGAGGCCTGGGGCCTGCTGGCCCTTTCCTGCGCCTGTCACCTCACCTACTACATCTGCATTGCGGCCGCATACCGCGTTGCCGATCTCACCCTGGGCTATACAATAATGCGCGGCACCGCGCCCATGCTCACGGCCCTGGCGCTCTGCCTCATGGGCGTGCCCCTTGGCCTTGCGGGCTGGGGCGGCGTTCTTTTGCTCTGCGCCGGCATTTTTACCCTGGCTCTTGAGCAGAAACTTTCCCACAAGGGCAGCTTAAAGGGAATTCTCTATGCCCTGCGAACATCCTTCGTCATCATGGGCTATACCTTGGCCGATGGCTACGGCGCCCGCCTTTCCGGCGACAGCCTGAGCTATACCTGCTGGATTTTCTTCCTGAATATCTTCCCGCTGCATATCTACGTCTGCTGGCGCCATGGCCGGGAATACCTGGCCTATCTGCGCAAAAGGGCCGCAATCGGCATTGGCGGCGGCCTTTGCGGTCTGGGCTCATACGGCATTGCCATCTGGGCAATGACCATGGCCCCAATCGCGCTTGTGGCGGCCCTCAGGGAAACGTCCGTCATCTTCGCCATGCTCATGGCCGTTATCTTTTTGGGCGAAAAGCTAACCCCCCTCAGAATCCTGGCCATATTCCTGGTTATGGCAGGCGCCATGATTGTGCGGCTTGACTGACGCGATTCCGCATTGTAATTCAATATTGACTTGATAGAAATCGCGGTTGGCACCTCTTTTGAGTTGAATCCAACTTGAAAGCGGACAAATCGCCATTTGCTTGTTTTATCACAAGCCTGAAATTGCCATTTTGGACGCTTTGTTCTGCAAAACCGCGTTCCATACAAAAAATAATTGCGGATATTTGCCCCTTGCGGGCCGATTTTGCTCCGGATTTGCAATTATGCCAGCCGCTATTGTGCTTTTTGGCACATGGCTTGCTTTACGTTCAAGCGTACAAACATATTTACCCAGCCCCGAAACCCCAACAGGAGGAGCATTGTGTCGCAAACGCACGATACGGATCATCGTGAGGAACTGGAAAAATCGCTAAATCCTGTTGAGGTTCTGGCCCTGGCCCTGGGAGCCATTGTGGGCTGGGGATGCTTTATCCTGCCCGCCCTGCGCTTTCTGCCTGATGCCGGCCCCCTCGGCACGGTGATCGCCTTTTTTGTCGGCGCTTTCTTTCAATGCATAGTGGCCCTGAGCTACAGTTTTCTGATCAAGCCCTATCCGGTTGCCGGGGGGGCCTTTGCATACGCATACGCCGGTTTTGGCACAAAAGGGGCTTTCATTTGCGGCTGGGCGCTCGTCCTGAGCTATATCTGCGTGATAGCGGCAAACGCCATGGCCCTTATTTTGCTGACGCGCTATCTTGTGCCCGGCGTTTTTGACATTGGCTTCATGTATTCGATTGCCGGCTGGAACATCAATGCGGGAGAAGTCGTCTTTGTTTCAACCGTATTGATGCTGTTCGGCTGGATGAATTACCGGGGCATGAATGCCGCCAGCACAATCCAGGTTATTCTGGCCATTGCGCTCACAGCCGGCATTCTGGTGCTGGCTTCCGGCACCTTCCTTTCCGAATCAGCCAAGCTGGCCAACTTTGAGCCCCTGTTCTCGGAGGACCGCCATCCCATTGCCTGCGTGCTTGTCATCCTGGCCCTGACGCCATGGCTTTATGTCGGCTTCGACACAATTCCCCAGACTGCTGAGGAATTCAAATTTCCGCCTTCAAAGGCCCGCGACCTGATGCTGCTTTCCATTATATGCGGCGCCATACTTTATACCCTGGTAACCCTTTGCGTGGCCGGCTATATTCCCTACAAGGAACTGCTCAAGCAAAATCACGCCTGGGCAACGGGCTGGGTCGCGGACCAGGTTTTCGGCCGTTTTGGCGGCATTGTCCTTACCATTCCAGTCCTGGCCGGCATCCTGACCGGCATGAACGGATTTTTCATGGCCACGACACGGCTTTTGTTCAGCATGGGCAGAAGCAAATTCCTGCCCAATTTCTTTGCCGCCGTTCATCCCCGGTACGGAACGCCTTTCAAGAGCGTTCTCTTTACCCTTGCCCTTTGTCTTGTCGTGCCTTGGTTCGGGCGTGCCGCCCTGGGCTGGATCGTGGATATGTCCGCAATCGGCACGGCGCTGGCCTATCTTTTCACCAACCTCACGGCCTACAAATACCTTTCGCAAAATCCCTCCGTGCCGGAATCCGGCTGGGGCAAGCCCGTGTGCGTAATTGGCGCGATGACTTCCGTAATCTGCTTCTGCCTGCTGATCTTCCCGGCCTCCCCAGCCGCAATCAGCGTGCCGTCATGGATAATGCTCTATGCCTGGGTCGCGCTGGGCGGTCTTTTCTTCATGCAGCGCAAGAGCGAATTGCTGCATATTTCGCATTCGCGGCTGCGCTACCTGCTTTTTGGCGACAGCTCCTACCCCGTTCTGTTTGATGACGAAGAACAGGACGACCCGAAAAACCTTGAACAATCTTGCGGCGTATGCGCCGGGAAAAGGGGTTAGGCCATGCATCGCCTGTTATTGCTCGTTCTGGCGCTGATTGTTCTGGGCATTGAAATCCTGATGGGCAGCCGCGCATTTTTTCCGGAACTGTTTGAAAACAGGAGCAGCGGCGTGGAGGACATCCTGGCCGACAAGGAAAACATTCTCAAGCAGCTTTCGCCGGAAGACCTTGCCTATGTCTCCAAAAATCCCGTCGTCACCGTGGGCGTGGATCCCAATTTCTATCCGCTCGAAATGTTTGACGAACGTGGACGCTACACTGGCCTTGGCGGCGACTACATCAAAATTCTCTCCAAAATGACCGGGCTGACCTTCAAGCCCATCGCCCTGGACGACTGGGCAACAACGGAAGGCGAGGCCAACCGGGGCATGATCGACATGTTCATGGTTGCGGCCAAAACAGGGCGGCGCAGCGAATTCATGCTCTTCACCGCGCCCTTCATCTCCATGCCCGGCATAATCATGACAAGGCGCGGCAGCGGCCTGGACAATATCAACGTAAAGGATCTGGCCGGCAAGAAGGTGGCGGTTGTGGACGGCTATTCCTGGCACGACTTTCTTAAGGAATTTCACCCCGAAATAACGGCCGTGCCCTCCAGGAACACGCTTGAGGCCCTGCAGAAAGTGGCTGACGGGGAAGTCGATGCGATCCTGGATTACGAATTCAATCTGCTGGAAAAAATTCAGCTTGGCGGCGTCATGCAGATGCAGAAGGCAGGCACCGTGGATTCTTCGTATGGGCATGCCGTGGCCGTGGCAAAGAACAAGCCCGAGCTTTATGACGCCGTGTCCTTTGCCATGGATAAAATCACGCCACGCGAAAAGGAGCTTCTGGCGCAAAAATGGCTGGCAATGGACAAGCCGGCAGGGCAGGAAAGGCAGCTACAGTGGATTTTCTTCTTTGTAACCCAGGCTGTGCTGCTTTTGCTGGCCGTGTTTTCGATTTATGACAACAAGGTGAAGAAGGAAGTAGGCAGGCGGCTGCGCCAGCTCGCGCAAAACTGTCAGCCGGAGGCCAGATCGGATTTATGATTCCTGGCTGCGGCAGAACGGAAGGATGAAATGTTCCATGGTTTGACGGGCCGTCTCCCCCCGAAGACGGCCCGATTGATTTTTATAACAATACCATACAACCGGGCAATGACTGGTATTTCTTCCTCATATTAACGATAATCAATCCCCAACGGGCCTTACAAATTTCTTGTACTCGCCGTAGCCTTCCCTGTCCATTTCGGCGTATGGCACAAAGCGCAGGGCCGCGCTGTTGATGCAATAGCGCAAGCCGCCAAGGGCCTTCGGCCCATCCGGGAACACATGGCCAAGATGGGAATCCGCAATCCGGCTCCGCACCTCGACCCTGTCCATGCCGTGCGACAAATCCCGCTTTTCCACCACCGCATCGGGCGCCAGCGGCTTGCTGAAGCTCGGCCAGCCGCAGCCGGAATCAAACTTCTGGCTGGATGAAAACAGCGGCTCGCCGCTCGCTATGTCAACATAAATCCCGGGCTCGTCATGCTTCCAGTATTTGCCCGTAAAGGGCGGTTCTGTGCCCGCTTCCCGTACAACGTGATATTCGATTGGCGAAAGACGCGCCTCGAGCTCCTCACGGGACGGCTTCGCATATTTTTGAGGCCTGTCGTTTTTTGCTTCCAGATCTTTCAGACTGGAAAAATCAATGTGGCAGTAGCCGCCAGGATTCTTTTTCAGATAATCCTGGTGATATTTTTCGGCGGGATAGAAATTTTGCAATTTCTCCACCTCAACCACAAATGGCCTTTTCGACTGCTTTTGCAGATCCGCAACCACGCCCTCAATAACCCGCCTGTCGTCCGCATCCATGTAAAAAATCCCTGGCCTGTACTGCCTGCCCACATCATTGCCCTGGCGGTCGGCTGTATAGGGATTGATGATCCTGAAAAACTGGCGCACCAGGGTTTGCAGGTCGACCTGGTCCGCATTGTAAAGCACGCGCACTGTTTCGGCCGCGCCAGTCTTGCCGCTGCAGACAATATCATACGAAGGGTTCGGAACTTGCGACTGCGCGTAGCCGGATATTGTCTCCGCCACACCGGGGATGCGGGAATAGTATTCCTGCACGCCCCAAAAGCAGCCGCCCGCGAAATATATGAGCTTCTGTCCCGGTTCTGGCATTTTCATCTCTACATTTTTGGGCAAGCCAAAGGACAGGGCGCCGTAAAGCAGGACTCCGCCCAGCAAAACCAGGCAAAGCCCAATCTTGTTCCATGCCATATGGCCACCTGGTTATTTGCCAAACAATATCTCCTGATAATTGGGCAAAGCCCAAAGATCATCGGCCACAATCGTTTCAAGATGATCTGCATGCTTCCTGGTCTCCTCCATCAGCGGCAGGACCTTGTCACAGTATATCCCGGCCGCGGGGAGCCCCTCGCCAGCATCCCCGGCAAGCGCCACGGCCTTTTCCAGCGCGGCCGTGTTCTCCTGCAGGGCATTGAGGGATTCGCTAACTTCATCCAGGGCGACAGTCCTGTAATTCTTGTCGATTGCGCGCATCTGGGCCGCGGTTGTGGCCAGTTCGCCCTGGTAACGCATGGCTGCCGGGAAGATAATGGTTTTCGCAATCCGGATAACAAGATTGGCTTCCGTGCGCACGGTCTTGCAATATTGCTCCGCGTAAATTTCCTGCCTGGCCCGCAGTTCCTCCCGCGACAAAACGCCCTGGCTCTCGTAAAGCTCAATGACATCGGGCCGGGTAAGGACTGGCAGAGCCTCCGGCGTTGTGCGCAAATCCGGCAGGCCGCGCCTTCTGGCCTCCTTGTGCCAGATTTCGGAATAGCCGTCGCCATTGAAAATGACCGCGCTATGCTCCTCGATAACATGGCTGATAAAGGATTCCACGGCCGCATTGCGATCCTTGCCGCCATCAATTTCCTTTTGCAGCCAGTTGGCCGCATAGCCCAGAGAATCGGCCATCATCACATTCAGGGCCGTGATCGAGCCCGCAGCCGACTGGCCGGAACCAACGGCCCTGAACTCGAAGCGGTTGCCGGTAAAGGCTATCGGGCTAGTGCGGTTTCGGTCGCCGGGATCGGTTGGCAGGGGAGGCAGGGTATCAACCCCAACGTTCATTGTGCGCCCGCTCTTGCCCGTATCGGCCTCTTCCGCGCGGCCGGCGCGGAAAGCCTCGAGGACTTCGGTCAGCTGGTCGCCCAGGAATATGGACATGATGGCCGGCGGCGCCTCATGCGCGCCCAGGCGATGGTCATTTGCGGCGCTGGCCACGGATGCCCGCAAAAGACCGCCAAACTTGTGCACGGCGCGAATCATGGCCGCACAGAAAACCAGGAATACGGCATTGGCGTGGGGTGTTTCGCCAGGATCAAACAGGCTGCCCAGCTCGCTGTTGCCCAGGGAATAGTTGACATGCTTGCCCGAACCGTTGACGCCGCAGAAGGGCTTTTCGTGCAGCAGGCATTTCAGGCCATAATGCTTGGCCACATTGCGCAGCGTGGCCATGATGATATGGTTGTGATCAACGGCCAGGTTGCTGGGCTCGTAAAGCGGCGCAATCTCGTACTGGCTTGGCGCGGCCTCGTTGTGGCGCGTTTTCACGGGCACGCCCAGCTTGTAAAGATCCCTTTCCACTTCCATCATGCAGGAAAGCACTCTCTGGGGAATGACGCCAAAATACTGGTCGCTGAATTCCTGGCCCTTGGCCGGCCTGGCCCCAAAGAGCGAACGTCCGGCAATCTGGATATCGGGCCGCGCGAAATTGAAGTTGTGGTCGATGAAAAAATATTCCTGCTCAAGGCCGGCGTATGAAACGACGGGAAGGCCTGTGCTGATGCCAAAAATCTCCAGCACCCTCTGGGCCTGGCGGTTGACGGCCTGGTTGGATCGCAGGAGCGGCGTTTTCTTGTCCAGGGCAACTCCTGTCCAGGAAAGGAACATTGTGGGAATGCACAAGAATGTGCCGTTCGGGTTTTCCATGATATAGGCCGGGCTTGTAACATCCCAGGCCGTATAGCCCCTGGCCTCGAAGGTGGAGCGCAGGCCGCCGGAAGGGAAGGACGAGGCGTCCGGCTCCCCGCGAATCAGCATTGAGCCGGAAAATTCGGCAATCACGCCGCCATTGCCATCGGGAGTAAGGAAACTGTCGTGCTTTTCCGCGGTCTGCCCGGTAAGAGGGTAGAAAATATGGGTAAAGTGGGTGGCGCCTTTCTCTATGGCCCAGTCTTTCATGACCGCTGCCACGGTATTGGCAATGGAAGGATCCATACGCTCGCCAAAGGCTATTGTCTTGTGCAGGGATTTGTAAACGTCCCTGGGCAGCCTTTCCCGCATTACCCTGTCATTGAAAACATTGCAGCCAAATATCTCGGTTGGGCGCGTTTCCGCAAAATTGAGGGGGGCGGCTTCGGCCCGATAGCTGGTTATTGCCTGGATTGCGCTGTTTCGTCCGGTATTCTTGCTCATCCCAAATTCCCTGTGAATCGAAAAATTATCGTTCGTCCGCGGCAAAGCCGTGACTGGAAGATTCCTGCCACGGCAGAGCGGCAAAATTATTTATTGGCTACGTCAACAACCTCGATTTCAAACACAAGTTCCTTGCCGGCCAGCGGATGGTTGGCGTCCAGGGTGATTTCCTCCGGCCCCACTTCCGTTATCACAACATCCATTGCGCCCTGCTCGTTGGAAAGCTGCAGGGGCGTGCCGACTTTCAGGGGGATTGAATCCGGCACCTGGGCGCGGGCCACCGTGAAAATCAAATCAGGATCCGCGTCGCCGTATGCGTCTTCCGGCGGAATGACAACCTTGATCTTGTCCCCGGTTTCATGGCCGGTCACGGCTTTTTCAAATCCCGGGATAATCGAGCCTTCGCCAAGAGTAAATTCAAGCGGCGCGCGATTCCTCGAAGAATCGAATTCCGTGCCGTCGCCCAATGTGCCTGTATAATGAACCCTGACTTTGTCGCCTTGCTTGATAGCCATAAACCACTCCTTGAAATTGTGCCGGAATCTCAATCATTCCAGCCAGCAAAGCAAAGCATGTGCCCCCGCGCTTGTCAATCACAAAGAGCTATTTCACGCTTGACACTGGTCTTTTTGGCAAGGATAATCCGGCTTGCGAATATGCAATGCTTCCCGGCGTTTATGTTTCAATTCTCAAATGACAACCACGATTGGTGAAAAAATGAGCGATATCCGGTCAGAATATACAGATGGCCTTGATTTTTACGGCCAGACAAACCCTTTTGAACTGCTTGCCCAATGGGGCGCGCCCCTCTATGTCTATAATGAAAAGATTCTGCGCCAGCGCTGCCGCGACCTGGTTTCACTTTCCGATCATTCCGGTTTTCGCGTAAACTATTCGGTCAAGGCCAATTCCAATCCTGTCCTGCTGGCCATTATCCGCTCGGAAGGGCTGATGGCAGACGCAATGAGCCCGGGCGAACTTTACATGAATGAGCTGGCCGGCTATGAGCCTGCAAACACTCTGTATATAGCCAACAATATCACGGCGGATGAAATGGCCGCGGCCGTGGCCAAAGGCTGCCTTACAAGCGTCGATTCCCTGGCCCAGCTGGATATTCTTGGCAGCCTGAACAGGGGCGGCAGGGCCATGATTCGCATTAATCCCGGCATTGGAGCCGGCCACAGCGAAAAGGTGATCACGGCGGGCAGGAATACAAAGTTCGGCATTTCGCCTGATGACCTTGATAAGGTTTTCAGGATTTTGCAGAAGCATGATCTTGTGCTTGCCGGCATCAACCAGCATATCGGCTCGCTCTTTATGGAACCGGCCAGTTATCTTGCAGCGGCCAGGGTGCTTCTGGATCTCATTGAAACCTTGCCCCCCGAAATTCTTGCCAGCCTCGAATATATTGATTTTGGCGGCGGTTTCGGCATTCCCTATCATAAATATGAACATGAAAAGCGCCTGGACCTGGCCGAACTCGGCAAGGGCCTGCACGAGCTTGTGAGCGCTTTTGCCGTCAAAATGAACTACGGGGGCAAATTTTTGATTGAGCCAGGCAGGTATGTGGCCGCGGAATGCGGCCTGCTGCTCGGCAGCGTTACATCCGTCAAGGAAAACGCCGGCATCCGCTATGCCGGAACGGACCTTGGCTTCAACAATCTCATGCGCCCCGTGATGTACGGATCCTTTCACGACCTGGAAATCTACCGCCAGGAAAAATGCCCGCCCGAAAAGGAAATCCCCCAGACCATTGTCGGCAATATCTGCGAAAGCGGCGATGTACTGGCCAGGGATCGCCTTTTGCCACCCCTGCGCATCGGCGATATCCTGGCTGTGCTGGATGCCGGCGCATACGGCTTCAGCATGGCCTCCAACTATAACGAGCGATTCTTGCCGGCGGAAGTCCTGATTCGGCAGGATGGCAGCCCGCGCCTGATTCGCCGACGCCAAAACGTCCGCGACCTGGCCCAGTGCCTGGAAATTTCCTGAGGGTTAAATCCCAAATCATGCCCAAACTTGACCTGAGCACCAGCCCCCGCGCGATCTGGCATCTGACCTGGCCGCAGATGCTGATGATGTACCTGATGTTTTTCACAGGCTTCATCGGGGTCTGGGTCGCGGGGCAGATCAGCTCCAATGTCCAGGCCTCGCTTGGGCTTGTAACCCAGTGCGCCATGTTCCTGATGGTCGTGATCATGGCTGTTTCCAGCGGCGCGACGGCCTGCATAAGCCAGTCCCTTGGTGCGGGGAGAATGATTCGGGCCCAGCTTTATATTTTCTCGACCATTGTCGGCAGCCTGCTTCTGGGTGTGCTGATTGCCATTCCCGGCTGGATTTTCGAAGACCGGATACTGCATCTTGTGCAGATGCCGGAAGACCTGATGCCCATCAGCCGTGATATCTGGAAAATCGCCGTCCTCACCCTGCCCGTGCAATATGTCAATTCCGCGACCGGGGTTATGTTCCGGGCCACGCGCATGGTCATGCCGCCGCTTTTTGTCGCGGCAATTGTCTGCGTGATCAACCTGTTTCTCAACCTGGGGCTTGGCCTGGGTTTTTTCGGTTTTCCCAATTACAGTTACCAGGGCCTGATGTGGGCCAACATGTTCTCGCAGATCATTGGCTCCATCCTGAACCTGGTCTTGCTCAAGCGTTCCGGTTATTTGCAGTTCAATGTCCTGCCAACGCCAGCCTGGCTTAAGGGGGCCATGCCCTATCTCATTCGGGTAGCCCTGCCGGCAGGGGCTGCTTCTATTGTCTGGCAGTCCGGCTACCTGACCCTTTTTGTGCTGGTCGCCTCCCTGCCCACTGGCAGCATAGCCGCCCTGGCCGGTCTTACCGCCGGTTTGCGGGCAGAAGGGCTTATTTTCATGCCCAGCATGGCCCTGCAGATGACAACCTCCATTCTTGTCGGCAACAGCCTTGGCCAGGGCAAGCCGGAACAGGCCCGCGCCCTTGGGCTGCGAATGGCCATGGTCGGCGCCCTGGCCATGACCGTGATGGCGGCAGTGCTCTGGCCCTTTCGGCAGGAAATGGCGGAAATCCTGTCGCAGGAAGTTGAAACGCAGGCGCAGATTGTCAGCTATCTTTCCTATAACCTGGCAGGCACGCCATTTTCGATTGCAAGCCAGATCATGGGCGGCATAATGGTTGGCGCCGGCGCCACCCAGTACAATCTTGTTATTTACGGCGGCACGTTCTGGGCAGTGCGCCTGCCCCTTGGCTGGCTTTTGGGCCACAAGCTCTGGGGCACCGCCAGCGGCATCTTCGCCGCCATGATTATCTCGCAGATTATCCAGGCCACAATCATGCTCTGCGCGGTCAAGTACTGCAACTGGATGCGCTTTGCCATGAAGGTGGGCAAGAACCGAACCAGTTAAATAAAAGCAAAAAGGAATCATGGAATCATCATGAATACTGGATTCACAAATGTAAGTCTGGAAGAAAAAGACAGGTATTACGAACTGTGGCAAAAGACCCCCAGACGCTCGCTGGATTACAGTCTGGTAAACTTGTGGGGCTGGCAGGAACACTACTGCCTTGAATGGCAATTTTCCGATGGCTTGTGCTGGATACGCCAAACAAGACCCGAAACCATCTGGTGGGCGCCCGTTGGCCCCTGGCACGAGGTTGACTGGCGGGCCATCTTCTGCCGGCTCTGCGTGGATAAACAGCGCTCGTTCATCCGCGTCCCGGAAGAGCTGCTCAATGTCTGGCATGAGGTCCTGGCCGACAGGATAAGGGCCGAAGAAGACCGCGGCCAATGGGAATACCTATATTTGCAGAAGGATCTTGCAGGCCTGGCAGGAAACAAGCTGCACAAAAAACGCAATCATTACAACAGCTATGTCAAGACTTACGGGTCGCCGGATTACCGGGCAATAGACGACAGGATGATCCAGGATGTGCTTTCCGTGCAGGATGACTGGTGCCAGTGGCATGAATGTGATGATTCCCCGTCGCTGATGGCTGAAAATGACGCGGTGAACCGGGTTCTGCTGCATTGGAACAATTTTCGCAATTTGCTTGGCGGCTCGCTTTATCTTGACGGAAGGATGGTAGCCTTCAGCGTGGGCGAACAACTGGACGATGAAACGCTGGGCGTGCATTTTGAAAAGGGCCTGAATGGCTTCAAGGGCGTTTACCAGGCCATGAACTGCGAATTTGCACGTCATGCCGGCGAGGGAATGATCTGGATAAACCGCGCGCAGGACATGGATGAGGAAGGCCTGCGCCAGGCCAAGCTTACATATATGCCGACCGATTACTTGCGCAAGCTCAAGGTAAGCTGGATTTGCTGAAAAAAGCGGGAAAGCTCCATGAGAAGCTATTTCTCATTGTGAAAACAGCTTCCAAAACGAAAAAACCCCGGGATAAACCGGGGTTTTGAAAGATTTGGCAACGTC
>ERZ777306.1278-NODE-1278-length-41287-cov-7.488625_pt1 | contig 41287 bp, 43 predicted proteins | sample MGYA00374966_ERZ777306 | MGnify/ENA primary metagenome ERZ777306 (study PRJEB29329, sample SAMN06343882) | mouse gut metagenome | isolation source: Mouse cecum | place: Austria: Vienna | collected 2014-11-15 ... | reverse complement strand
GCTTCGGCTCAAGACTATCCAGCAGTTCATCTGCTCCTTCATAAATCTGTTCCTCATAGGAGCCAAGGACAACATCTGCTTCTTCCAAATGCAGGCAGGATACCCGTTCTGCCACACCCAGCTCAATCGAGGACAGAACAATATGACGCATACACGCCGGTGCTCCAATAAAAAGCTGGTAACATTCCGGTACAAGCAGAGCCGTTCGCACAATACTCCATCCGCCCCGTGCCGGAGAAGCATAATTCAGACAACTGCAAAAAACCGTATCACTCATCTTTCTGCTCCTTTTCCCTGCAAATCTTTAAAACGAGATCCGCAAGACTGTCATATTCCCGGCTAATCTGACTGTCCGGATATGCTTCCACAACCGTTTTCTGCATATCTTCCGCACTTTGAATCAAAGCGTCCCGCGGAATAATCTTCTGTACTTTTGTCCCGATTTCTTCGGCAAACTGCTCCACTATTTCCTGCTCACGTTCAATATTTCTGGAATTCAGGATGAGCCCCTCCAAAGATGCATACCCCCGCCTCTTAAAATTAGAAATTGCTTCTGCTATATTTCCGGCAGCATACAAGGCCATACGTTCTCCCGAGGTCACGACAAAAACATGTCTCGCATAACCGTCACGAATGGGCATCGCAAAACCGCCGCACACCACATCCCCAAGGACATCATAGATCACAATATCCGGCTGGTAGACGGAAAATGCATGTAACTCCTCCAGCTTCTCAAACGCTGTAATAATCCCCCGACCAGCACAGCCTATTCCCGGCGTCGGCCCTCCCGCCTCCACACATAAGATCCCATGATAGCCTTCTTTTACAATGTCCTCCAGTTTCACTGCGCTTCCCTTTTCCCGAATCGCATCCAAAACGGTGGGCATTTCCTTCAAACCGCAGATGTTTCTCGTAGAATCCGCTTTCGGATCACAGCCAATCTGCATCACGCGATAGCCTTTTTGAGCAAGCGCTGCTGATAGATTCGCAGAAGTTGTTGACTTCCCGATTCCGCCTTTTCCATAAACTGCAATTCTTAACATAATCTTCCCCTTGCTGTTTCATTTAGTTAGTTATACCTAACCCTAAGTCAAAAAATAAGTTAGCCTAAGCTAACCTATTTCAAAGTAACAAAATTCGATAAACTTGTCAAGACCTTTTTTGCATAAAGAATCAAAATCCAGGAAATTCTTTTCCTGATTTTCTGATAAAATCTCAGCTCACGCCCCAGTCACCGGATTCCACTGGAACTGCTTCATGTTCTGTGTAAACTCATCCACTTTTGCATAATACTCTTCCCTGGAAATCCCGATGGTTCTGCCATCCTCGCCTGTATGGTAACATGCGCCATCCCGCATTCCGTATTCCTCGATCTGCTGCGGCTGCGTTCCCTGCGCCGGCAGCGTATAATAGCACACGCTGTTTGTCGCCGCTCCACTGCTGCCATATACGGCAAAGCTGTTATCTTCGTATACGTTCAGATTCGAACGGTAACCCAGAGTACCGACCTCAAAAACAGGAACCACGTTCTCTCCGTCATTCGTAAACATATCATAAAGTACGACGCTGTCTCTATTTACGCCTCCCCCGATAAAAAACTCCGGAATGTCGTCCTGATTGATATCAAAAATCGTGTAATACACATCAAAATGCATATCATCCTCAAAAAACCGTGCATTATTCAGCAGCTCAATATTTACAAATTCACCCTTCGCACTCCAGTCGCCCGATTCAAAAAGATCTGCGTACATATTGTTTGCCGCTGCTTCCCGGTACTGCGCAACCACCGGCCAATATACAGAATCCTCTGTAATCTCTGCCGTTCCTCCTGCATTCTGCTGCTCTGTTTTTGTTCCCACCTGCTCCGTTTCCTGCGCCGGCTGCTCTGTTTCCTGTGCCGGCTGCTCCACTTCCTGCGCCGACTGCTTGGCCTCCTGTACCTGCTGCTCCGCTTCCTGTACCTGCTCCATGATTCCTACCATCGGCACCTCAGCAGCCTTACTTTCTCCTGTGCCGTAAGCTCCTGCTGCTACTGAAATGCCAGCAGCCACCATCACAGCTCCAGCCCAAAATTCTGCCTTTCTCCTCATCCTTTTCCCCCTCTATCTTTCTCCAACCTGACGCAAGGCCATTTGTACAGCTATTTTATCACAGAATCCAGGCAAAAACTCAAAGGAATTATTAATTCTTTTATTCTATTTTCGTAATTTCCAACCATGTAAACGGTTCCCGGACAAAATACAGCATTGTCCCGGCTACTCCTCCATCCCCGTAAAAGAATTCCACACTCGTAACGTCAAGCAACAGCTCAAATTTTTGTTCATTTTCGCGAAATGGATACTCTATCCTGCAAATTTCCCCAAATTCTTTTCCGGCGCTCTCTGCCAAACACCCCGTCCTGTCCATTGAAATGATCTTGTTTTGTACATCAATTCTGATTTCCAGCCGCTGCGATCTATGACACAATGTCAGTTTCCAACCATTCACATGATTACAGCAGAACCTCAGCCTGACTGCTTCTCCACTCAATTCAAGCCTTTTTTCGCCATCCAAAAAAATAGTTCTCCCGGCAATCATCCTGCATTCCTTCACCGGCAACTGAAATAAACGCCATCCATCAGCTGTTTTTCTCAGCTTCAGTTCCCGCGGAATTGTCATCACCCCGCGGAAACCACATTCCGGAAGTTTCTGTGCATAAGCCCAGCAATTCATCCACCCTTGTACGATCCGACGGCCGTCCGTCTGTCCGTAAGTCACCGCCGCATAATGATCTCTTCCAAAATCAAGACGCATCGGCTTCTTCTGTTCTTCCGGCACAAAAGAATGCCCATCGAAATCCCCAACAAAATACAGGACGGCTGTATATCGGTAATCCAGCGTATTGGCGCTCAGCAGCATCACCCACCGTTTTTCGCCGTCCTCCGTTTCCATCTCAAAAAGATCCGGACATTCCCATATTTCATTTTCCCGTCCGCCCGTAATCGTGAAATCAGACAGATACTCCCATCTTTTCAGATTCGCTGACCGAAAAACCTTCACACACTGCCCCGCAACAACCACCATAATCCAGCATTTCTCTGGCTGGTACCAGAAAACCTTCGGATCGCGAAAATCCTGCAAACCTAAATCCAGCACCGGGTTTCCTTTATATTTTTCAAACGTCACTCCTCCATCCAGGCTGTATGCCAGACTCTGTCTCTGCAAGAAACTTCCATTCTTTTCATAATGATGTGTAAACACAGCCACCCACGGAGCTTCCCCCTCCTCTCCAAATCCCGATGTGCGTTCCGTATCACACACGATACTTCCGGAAAAAATCTCGCCGAGTTCATCCGGATAAAGGGCAATCGGAAGCACCTCCCACTGCAACAGGTTCTTCGACCTCGCATGCCCCCAGTGCATCGGGCCATGCACCGGACCATTCGGATAGTGCTGATAATACATATGAAAAAAACCTTCTGCATAAATCAGCCCGTTTGGATCATTGATCCACCCGCCCGGACTTGTAAAATGCCAGTAAGGACGATACCTTTCATAACGCTGCTCCAATTCCCTTTCCCTTTGCACGATCTGTACTGCGCTTTGCGTTTGGTTCTTTTCCATCTGCCTCATTTTCCATATTCTCCTGCTCTTTTCTCTTTGTAATTCCTTGACTGATTGTTCCTTAATCCGTTATTCCTTGATTGCCCCGGCAGCCATGCCCGCTGTCAGCTGTTTTCCAAAGGCAAAACAGACAACCAGAATCGGCAGGAGCACCAGAGAAATTGCGGCAAATGTGCTGCCCCAGTCCACGGCTCCCTTCTCGCCCACAAAATCATACAATCCAACTGGAATTGTTTTCAGCGCATTGTTACTGATAAATGTATTGGCAAAAATAAATTCATTCCAGGTAAAAACAGCGTTCATGGTAACAATCGTCGCAATCGTATTGCGCGACATCGGCAGCATGATCGCCAAAAAACTTTTTTGCACAGACGCGCCGTCTATGACTGCCGCCTCCATCAGTTCATCTGGAATAAAACGATAAAATGCCGTAAACAGATAAATCGACATGGGGAGATTAAAACCGATCTGAGGCAGAATCAACGAAATATGCGTATTCAGAATCCCTGTTTCCCTGTAAATCTGAAAAAGCGGAATCAGCGTTACGTGAATCGGAATTGTAATTCCTGCCATGAAAAAAGCAAGAACCAGTTCCTGTCCCTTAAACCGCAGCTTTTGCAACGCAAACGCACTGGTAGAAGACAAAACAATCAACAGAAAAATCGTCACCATTGTGACAAACACACTGTTTTTAAAATATGTAAGCAGATTTGACTCTTCCAGCACCTTCACATAATTATCCAGACAGAATGACTTTGGCAGCGCAACCGAGCTGCCCCACCGGATTTCCTCCTGCGTTTTCAGACTTGTAAGGAAGGTCCAGACTACCGGATAACATTCTATGATAAGGACAATACATGCTGTACAATACAGCGCAAACGTTTTTGTTTTTTTCTTTCTCATAATCAACCTCCTTTTCCGGAACCTATTCCTGATTTCTCTTTAAAATAAACTGTAAAACAGATACGAACACAATACATTCCAAAGCAATTACAACCGCAATCGCACTGCCATATCCATACTTTGCACTGCTAAATGCGGTCTTATACATATAGGTAGCCACCAGCTCCGTTGCATCCCCCGGCCCTCCGTAGGTTGTAATATACGGAATATCAAAAGCTTTCAGCAATCCGTTTACAGCCATAATCAACGCAGCCCCGAGAACATTTTTCAGATACGGCATTTTTATTTTCCAGAACATCACCCAGCCTCTGGCGCCATCCATTTTGGCAGACTCGATCACGGAAGAAGGAATGGAGATCAGCCCCGCATATAAAATGACAAGATAAATTCCCATATTTTTGTAACATTCAATCAGCGCTACACTGCCAAGCGCCGTATCCATATTTCCGAGCCAGACTCTCTGAAATTCGCCCAGTCCTATCGCCTGTAAAATCAGGTTAAACAATCCCGGCGGGTCCAATGCATAAAAATTTTTAAACGCCTGACAGACTGCCACGCCAGACAAAACCGCCGGTGCAAAATACAGTGTTTTAAAAAACGTATTGCCTCGCTTGATATGTGACAGCAAAAGCGCCAGGACAAGCGCGACTCCCAACTGCCCGATCAGATTCACAATTAAATAAATACCATTATGAAAAAACGCCGACGCAAAATACGGGTCCTTCATTAGATTTGTGAAATTTTCCAATCCGACAAACCTCATTTTTCCGATTCCATTCCAATGAAAAAGACTGTAATAGCCGGACCACAGAATCGGCAGAATCACCGTTGCACTGAAAATAATAATTGACGGCAGCAAAAAAAGTGTGATTGTTTTTTTGTTGCGAAGCATTCGATCCATAAAAATCCCTCCTGTATTTTTCTGTTTTTTTATTATAGCAAAGGGATTTTGGCAATTATATTCTAAATACTTTGTTTTATGTCAGCAATATTTAGAAGATTTCCGATAATTTTTATGACAGATACAAGACATCTGCATATTCAAACAATAACGCAAAAAACCCAAAAATAACTCTATTTACTTCGGAGATGTCCACAGATATACTTGAATTATCTTCAGGAGCTCCTAAGTTACGAAATTTGAATTTTACAAGACAGTTTATTACAAACACAGTAAAAAGGAGGGTAACACATATGAACCGAAATTTGAAGAAAATCGCTGCACTTCTGATGAGCGCAGCCTGTACCTTTACAACAGCCGGAGGGCTCGCCTGCAATGTATCTGCCGCGGAAGCGCATCCGGAAAAACACGTTACCTATCTTACCGTATTTACGCCGCAGCATTCTTGCTACATGAATATGGAAGACGTTGTGAAAAAGTATCAAGAAGAAGTCAATCCAAACTTTACGGTAGACTTTCAGTATGTACCGGACCGTGCCGCCTATCTGCAAAAGCTGAAAATATTGATTTCCAGCAACGACGTACCTGATATGTGGAATATTGATACCGATCCGTATGCCATTCAGCTTTTAAATGAAGGCTACGTACAGGAACTGACACCTACCATTGAAAAATATAATTTACAGGATGTATTTCAGGAAGCGCCTCTTGCATGGGGCCGCACCCGTGACGGCGCTCAGCTCGGTATTCCGAATGATTTCCAGATCGAAGTATTCTGGTACAACACAGAGCTTTTTGAGCAGGCCGGTGTGGAACCGCCTGAGACATGGGATGAATTCATGTCTGTCTGTGCCACACTGAAAGAAAAGGGAATCGTACCGATCGCCACCTCCGGTGTAGAATCTCCGGTACTGCTCCGTCTCCCGCTGCTGATTACTTATTGCTACGGCGGAAATGATTTTCTGCTTGATCTGGCAAGAGGAAAACAGAAAATGAACAGTGAAATCGGTCTGAAAGCAGCACAGTTCCTCGCTGATCTCGGTACAAACGGATATTTCCAGGAAAGCTTTGCCAGCGACGATTACACGACCAGTCGCGACTACTTCCTGGCCGGAAAATCCGCCATGTACTTTATCGGCACCGGCGATTTCGCAAAATTTGTTGCAGATGATCTGAGCGACGACGTAAAGGGCAAAATTGACTACTTCAAGATTCCGAAGGCAAATGAAGGTGAAACGCAGGTAGGCAATCTGGCCTTCATCTCAAATTCTTCAACTCCAATCGGTTTCTCCGCGCAGTCCTTTGACGAAGAAATGGAATCCTTTATTAATTTCTATGCGCACAACATCGGCAAAGCCTGTGAAGGCCGTTCCTTCCCGTGTGTCGCAGACGGAAAAGCGCCGTTTGACAACGAGCTGGCAAACAAAGTAGTAGCTGATATGGGAACTGCAGATGGCGTCATCAATCTTCCGGACCTGGAGCTTGATCCTACCACAAACGAACTGCTCGGAAGCCAGGCCGTCTCCCTCTGCCTCGGTGCCATTACTCCGGAAGAATTCGCAGACGCCATTGACGCCTCTATTGAAGCGAACGCTGCCGATTACTTCGGAGCTGACGAATAAATCATGTACCACATTTTTTATAAACCGGACACTTCCTGGGCGGGCGATATTATCCCTTATTTTGAAAACGGGACGTTCTATCTTTATTATTTAAATGAACGGAGAATCAACGGCATTCCGGCGGAAAAAACCACCTGGGATCTCGTTCTTACAAAAGATTTCTTTCATTATGAAAACAAGGGAACGGTTCTTCCCACGGGAAATGAAACAGATGCGGACCGAAGCTGCTATACGGGCTCGGTGATTACCGGCAAAGACGGAACATATCACCTGTTTTATACGGCTCAAAATTCCGCCCATCCTGCTTTTATGCAGGATGGGCGTCCGCTTCAGTACATTGCACATGCAATCGGAAACGATCTCATTCACTGGCAAAAGGATACTGCTTTTCTGATGCAGGCCTGTCAGGGCTATGATGTGTTTGACTGGAGAGATCCCTTCGTCTTTTACTGGAAAGAACGTGAATGCTATCTGATGCTGCTGGCAGCGCGGCTCACAAACGGCAGCCTGCGCAGAAGCGGCTGCCTGGCCTCCATGGAATCCCGCGATCTGCTTCACTGGACTCCCGGAAAAACCTTCTATGCTCCGGGCCTTTATATGACACACGAATGCCCGGACTGTTTTCAGTATAGAGACTGGTGGTATCTGATTTTTTCAACTTTTTCTGAAAAATATACCACCCATTACTGCATAAGCCGTTCTCCCGATGGTCCCTGGCTCACACCGGCAAACGACACCTTTGACGGCCGCGCCTTTTATGGCGCCAAGACAGCCGGAAATAATAAAGACCGTTTCATCTTCGGATGGATTCCCACCAAATCCGGTGAAAACGATTTCGGCAAATGGGAATGGGCCGGCAATCTTGCCGTACATCAGCTACACCAGGAAGACGACGGCACACTATCCGTCAGGCCACCGCGTACACTGCTGGAACATTTCTGCATACCGTTTCCACTGTGTCCGGCAAGGACATCCGGCGGCACAGACATCACACGCTGTGCACTTCAGATAGACGGCGCTGAAAAATTTTCTTCCGTTTTTTTTGACCTGCTGCCACACTGCTGCCGTATAACCGGAGCGCTTTCCTTTTCTTCTGGAACCGTTTCCTTCGGCCTGCAGCTGCACACAGACGTTACCGGTGACTGCGGATATTTCTATCGCCTGGAACCTCTGTATCAGCGCGTCGTTTTTGACCAGTGGCCAAGAAGTACTCTGACCGAACCGGTCATTCCGAATCACTTTGAAAATAACCGTCCCTTCGACGCCGGTCTGGAACGCCCGGTGGCACTGCTGCCCAATCAGCCGCTTTCGTTTACGCTTCTCGTTGATACCGATATCTGTATTCTGTACCTTGGCGAAAAAACGGCGCTTACCGCAAGATGTTACCAGCTGCATCAAACGCACTGGGGCTTCTTTGCACACGGAGGAAAGCTGACTGTGACAAACCTTTCCTGTATGCTTCCCGAAAAAATATAAAAGCGCTTTTCGCGCACTCCCGCGCTATAATACCGGGCAGTACCGTTTTTATTCCGCCTGCACAGGCTAATAAAGGAGCTGACACACCATAACATTCGTGTCAGCTCCTTGGCTATTTTTTATTTCTGTATTCCACAGCCGTCATTCCCGCTTTCTTCTTAAACACCTGACAGAAATATCTCTGATCCGGATACCCGACTGCCTTTGCAATTTCAAATATTTTCAGATACGTCGTTTTCAGGAGATGCTTCGCCTCCACGATTCTGCGTTCTGTAATATAATCAAACAGATTGCTCCCTGTTGCTTTCTTAAAAACATGGCTTAAATAAGTCGGATTCATATTCACAGACTCTGCCACTGTTGTCAGCGTAATCGGCTCGCCCAGATGCTCCTCCACATACGTTTTGCACCTGTGCACCATCCGCTGCTGATAATAAGACTGATGCATTTGCAACCGTCGGTTCACCAGTTCATAAAAGGAAAGTATTTTGTTTTTTATGGTCTCTAAATTTAAAAGATCTGAAGACTTCCGAAAGTAATCTGAATCATCCTGCCCCTGCTCAGAAAGTAAAATTTCCGGATACTCTTTCTGATAATAGTATTTTAAACTGTAGTACAGTTCCAGGCAAAGACCCCTGATCTGATTCGGTGTATAGCCGGATTCTGCAGCTCCCTGAAAAAAATCCAAAATCACCCGTTCTGCTTCCCGGCTCGAATCCGTGCACAGAATTTCCCTGGTTACAGATGGAATCATATCTTTTTGTTGAAAATTCCTTTCCCTGCCTCCACACTCTTCCTGGTAACCACAGAAAAACTCATGCATTTCCACCCGGTCGGCCGCCTCTGTATAAGCATTTTCAATCTGCTCTGTGCCACACACGCCCCTGCTCTGCGCCCAGTACAGTTTTTGTGGCACTTCCTCCGCCAGAAGTTTCAGATGTTCCGCCAAAGAACGCTGCCTTCCCTGCGTCTCTCTTTCATTTTCCCCCGCGACAAGAATAACCAGTTCTTTGCGGTTTTTCAGCACAATATACTCCTGCTCTTCCGTCATTTCTTCAGACAAAATCGACACAATTTTATCGCCAATCTCTGTTGCCAGATCGCGTGCATAATGAAGTACTGTCACACAAAAACGCTGTGTTTCCCGAAAGAAACTCTCTTCCGGCTTTTTTCCATCTAAAATAGCTTCCAGCCATTCCCGCCTTCTGACACTGTCCGGATTCTGAGCTGCCTTCATCTGCTCTATCTGTTTTTGTGCCTTGCAGATCGACGCTTCGATTTCGCATAGATTGACCGGCTTAATCAGATAATCAACTGCCTTCATCTGCAATGCCTTTTTTGCATATTCAAACTCGGTATATCCGCTGAATATAATAAATGCGCACGGATGTTCCGACTCCATCTGCTCCATCACTTCCAGCCCGCTTTTTTTCGGCATCCGTATATCTGTCAGAATAATGTCCGGCTGAAGCCTGTTTATCCTTTCCAGCGCCTCCTCCCCATCCTGGGCATAACCGACTACCTCCGATTGCAACTTTTCCCAGTCGATGCTTCGAAGCATCCCATTAATCACCTTAAACTCATCATCTGCCAAAAATATTCTGTACATCGTTTCATTGCTCCTCTTCCCATACCTTCAGCCTGAGCAAAATGCGGCATCCTGCCGAAACCTCCGGATCCATAAAGATTCCGCAGTCCTCGCCATAGCATAGCTTTATCCGCTCTTCCACATTTTTCAGCGCATACCCGTTTTGGAGCGCTTTTTCAAAAGTTCCGGAAAATCCCTGACCGTCATCCTCCACAGCTATGTTCAGGCAGGCGCCGTCCTGTTTTGCCGTCACCCGAATCGTACCTGCCATCCCATTCTCCGCCAATCCATGCAAAACCGAGTTTTCCACAAGCGGCTGTATGATAAATTTCAGAATTTTTACCTTTTTTAATTCTTCCGGAACGTCAATCTCTGTCCGCAATGCACTTCCAAAACGCATTTTCTGAATCTCCAGATAATTTGTTACCAGATCCAGCTCTTTTCCCAGTTCTATGAATTTTTCTCCTTTGTTCAGGCTGAGCTTAAACACATTGGAAAGCGCAACTACCATTTCTCCAATCTCCTGCGCATGATATTCCTGCGCCATCCAGAAAATGGAATCCAGCGTATTATACAGAAAATGCGGATTGATCTGTGCCTGTAACGCCATAAGCTCCGCTTCCTTTTCCTTGTACATGGACTGGTACAGGTTCTGCATCAGCCTGTGATTTTCCGAAACCACCCGGACCAGCTCATTTCCAACCATGCCGACTTCATCTCTTGAGGAGAACGTCACTTCTGTACCTGTATCTCCCTGCCGCAACGCCTCCACGTAATTCCTCAGCTTTTTCAGCGTTCTCGTCATACCGTGGCTGAAGAAGCACATCAGCAGAACGCCGGCCAGAAAACAGCCCGCCGCAATGGAAAAAAAGAGTCGGCTTGACCCCATTCGCTCCGCCTGAAATTCTTTATAAGGCACGACACTTGTAATCTGCCAGCCGGAAAACCGGTTTTCGATATGACGGACATACACTTTTTTCGAAATATCCACAATGCCATCCGAACGGATCAGCCTTCTGTTCTGTTCCTGCGTCAGGGAGGAGAGGAACTCATCTTCCGAAGGGGAATACTCAAAAATAATCTGATCATTCTGTGAAATCAGGATCTTCGCATTAAAGTCAACCTGCTGATCCGAAAATATCTGTGAAAAAGGGGATTCTCCAATTCCAACCAGTAAAATTCCGATTGGCCTGGGATTGTTCATGTTCAGAATCGACTTCGCATAAATCAAAAGATTATCGGTAAAACCCGGAATCTCATTTCCCTTATACCAGACGCCTTTTCCCTTTTGCTCAGTCAATTCGCGATACCAGTCGTTTTCGATCATCGCCTCATAGCTTTCAATCGCCTCGGAAGCAATACTGCTTCGATATTTGTTCACTGAAGTATACTGATTGCCCAAATAGACTGTTTCAAAAAAGTCTTTATTATTCGTTACATTAATCAGAAGATTTTTTACCGCCAGCTCTTTCTCCCGGTATTCCAGCTTATACCTTTCCGGATCTTTCTCCAGCAAGAGCGCCTGAGTGGATCGGTTTGTTGTAATCAAACTAGCCGTGCTTTCCACGTCGCGGATAATATAATCAATATTTTTATCAATCAGTCCAAGTGCCGCATCTGTCATCTGCTCCAGTTTCAGATTAACTGCTTCTCCATAATTTCTCGATGCAAAGCTGGCAAAAATCACCAGAGGAAACAGAAAGGTAACCGACGCCAGAATCACAAATCTCCCACCAAGCGTTAAATAAATTCCATTTTTTTTCATATACTTTTTCCCTTTACCAGGGTATCTGCAATATTACTATTTTCGTAATTTCCAGATCCCCGACAACCGGTCTAACGCCTCTGTCAAAGTCTGATCCTGCTTTGCAAAATGCAGCCGGATCAGATGGTTCACATCCTCCCGGAAAAAGCTTGAGCCCGGAACCGCTCCAACTCCCACTTTTTTCGCAAGATCCACACAGAATTCCTCATCATCCACATAGCCAAATTCACGGATATCTACGAGAACATAGTATGCCCCCTGCGGCTTCGTAAAGGTCAGCCCGATGTTTTCCAGCCCTCCCGTAAACAGCTCCCGCATATGCGTATATTTGTCCTGCAACCACTCATAATAGGAATCCCCAAACTGTAGCCCAACAACCGCTGCTTCCATCAACGGCGCCGCCGCTCCTACTGTCAGGAAGTCATGAACCTTTTTCACCCGGTCGATCACTTCAGGACAAGCAATCACATAGCCAAGGCGCCAGCCTGTAATTGAATATGTTTTAGAGAGCGAATTGCACATGATTGTACGCTCTCTCATCCCTGGCAGTGTCGCCATATACACGTGCTCATACGGCTTGTACAAGATATGTTCATACACCTCGTCGGTGATCACAAACACGTCGTATCGAATCGCCAGGTCTGCAATTACTGAAAGCTCCTCCCTTGTAAACACTCTGCCGCAGGGGTTCGACGGATTGCAAAGAATCATTGCCTTAACCCCCGGCTGCTTCATCGCTTCCTCCAGTTCATTCGCATCAAATGTAAAGGCTGGCGGCTTTAGCGGAACGTAAATAGGGTCTGCTCCGCTCAAGATCGCATCCGCTCCATAGTTCTCATAAAACGGTGAAAATACAACTACCTTATCCCCCGGGTTGCACACAGACATCATAGCGGCCATCATCGCCTCCGTGCTTCCGCATGTCACCACGATCTCAGTCTCCGGATCTACCTTCATCCCGGAAAAATGCTCCTGCTTTTTCGCAAGCGCTTCACGAAAATTCTGTGCGCCCCATGTCAGAGCATACTGATGCGGTCCCTCTGCCGCCACTTGCGCCAGCCGGTCCGTCATCTCTTTGGGTGGTGCAAAATCCGGAAACCCCTGCGATAAGTTCACAGCCTCATACTCATCGGATACTCTTGTCATTCTTCGGATCACGGAATCTGTAAATACTTCAGTTCTCTTTGATAGTCTCATATGTTTTATGTCTCCTTTAAAATTTCTTCAATTGCCCTGCGAACCCTTGAATTTATGTGTCTCTATCTTTCCGTTTTTATCATAGCACAGGATATTTAAAGTATAAAGTTTCTTTTGGTCATTCATCAAAAAAGCGCCTGTCATTCTCGACAAACGCTCTGCGCCAAACTTTCAGTTTCTAACTTCTAACAACCTTCTTTGCTTTTCTTTATCTCCCGGTTTTCTACTTTTTTTCTCTCATATCTTCAGGCTCGCTTTAAAAAAGTCCGCAGTTTCTCTTTGCATGGCAGCCCGTCGTTATCTCCCGGACTGGAGATTATAATTGCTCCCATTGCATTGCCTCTGCGCACAGCTTCCTCCAAAGAGGTGCCTTCCAGAATCCCACTGATCACACCAGCAGCAAACGCATCCCCTGCACCTACCGTATCCACGATATCGTCTGTATGAAATCCACGGATTGTCCTGTAATTTTCCGGTTCAAGCAGACATGCACCTGCTGCTCCAAGCTTGATGATCACTGTTTTCACGCCCCTGTCAAAATAAAACTGCGCAATCTTCCCGATCTCCTGCTCTCCTGTCAGTATTTTGGCCTCTCCAAGTCCTGGCATAACAATATCACTTTGAAATGCAAAGCCATTGACCGTTTCGATCATCTCTGCCTCCGTTCTCCAAAGCGCTGGTCTGAGATTTGGATCAAAAGTAATCCGCATCCCTTTTTTCTTTGCAAGATGCACCGCCTCCTGCAAAGCTTCCCGCATGGATGCGGAGACTCCTGCCGAAATTCCTGTGATATGTAAAATTTTGCCTTCCTCAAATCCCGTTCTGACATCTGCACAACGATAAGTGGAAGCCGCGGAATCCTTTCTGTAATAAAAAATGTCCGGGTCCCCTTCCTCCACCCGTGCTTTCAGATAAGAACCGGTCAGGCGTGTCTCATCCCATAAAATATGTCCGATCCCGACACCTTCTCTGTTTAAAAAATCAAAAATCATTTGACCATACGGATCTCTTCCGAGCTTAGTAAGATAACTGACTTTATGACCAAGCCTGGCCAAACCTACGGCAACATTCAATTCAGCTCCCGCAGCCGCGCGCCTGTATCGTTTCGCACTTCTGAGATCTCCCAGTTCTTCTGCAATGTATACAGCCATCGGTTCTCCAAGTGTTATCACCTCTGTACTGTACTTTTTTTCTTTTGTCATGCCGGATTTTTCCATCTCATTTACTCCTCTTGCCGTGCCCTTCCTTCACTTTGTATCTTTCGTATTTCTTCAGAAACAATGGACTTACCCTCTCGGCCAACGCTTCCTTCCTGAATCAGCCAGCTTCCTCCGCAGGCCAGAACATTTCCCTGGGCTAAATATTGTTTTACATTTTCTGAATTGATTCCTCCTGTCGGAATGAAAACAGCTTCTGGAAATACCGCTGCAAAAGTCTTCAGAGCCTCAGTTCCCCCGCTTTGCTTTGCCGGAAAAAATTTAAGAACCCGGATTTTGCACTCCAATGCTTCCATAATCTCTGTGGCCGTAACACATCCCGGAATATAGGCAATCGCTCTTTTCTCGCATACTTCCGCCACTGCTTTGGAAAATCCAGGAGAGACAAGGAATCTGGCGCCGGCCGCTATAGCCTCCTCTGCCTGCGCCCCATTTAATACTGTCCCAGCACCAAGCTGCATCTCCGGGAACTGCTCCGCCACTGACCGGATAGCCTCAAGCGCTGCCTCCGTGCGCAGAGTAATCTCCATACTGCTGATTCCGCCTTCCAACAATGCTTCTGCCAATCCCGCCGCATGTTCCGGGTCTTGAATCGTGACAACCGGAAGCAGCTTTTCTTTTTTTAATACACTCCACAGTTTATTCATTTTTCCACATCCCTCCGCCACGTGCGACAGTCTCTTTTTTCATTTTTGCTACAACAGAATATGCGCTGTCTACCATATTTCCGATATACAGTCCAGCGTCCATTGTAATCGCCTGATACGCTTCTTCCGACGTCCATCCAAATTCCTGCATCCACTCAATCATCTCACAGCACGCGATTCTGGCTGCATCCTCCATCGGTCTTGCGCTGCCGATGCACATCATTTCCCGATCATTTTCTATTCTCGGCCATTTTATGTTTTTGCCCCGGACCACCTCTGCTGTCAGGGTTACTTTTGCTGCAATCTCAAGGGCTGTCCCGCACGCTTCTCCCTGCCCCTGTCTGGCGTGGCAGTCTCCGACATACAGGTAAGCCCCGTCCTTTTGAATCGGTAAATAGATTACATTTCCCGGTTTCACATCCGGAACATCCATATTTCCGCCCTGCGCAAACGGCGTCAGAGCAGAAACTGCCTCAATTGCCGGAGCCGTAGCAATCGTCCCAATAAACGGTTCATAAGAAAACCTCAGCCTGTCATTATACACGTATTCATCGCCCTCCAACCGATATAAAAAAACTTGATTTTTCAACGGTTCGTTCAAAATCCGTGTCGTATGGGTACCACCCAGCGCTCCAAAATGTCCCTGAATGCTGCTTACACCCCAGTCACGCAACGGCTCGATTCCATGAATCGTAACTTTCAGTGTATCGCCTGTTCTGGCACCATCAATATAAATCGGGCCGGTCAGCGGATTGAAGAAAGGAATCACTGTTTCCGGATTTTTATCCTCCCGGTCAAGCTTTCCTGCAAACGCATCCTCTGTCTCAATCTCCAGGACATCGCCTGATTTTACGTATGCAATCGGTTCTTCATACGGACTTATAACATACTTATACTCTGTCGTTTTAATCCTATGTTTTTTCATTGTGCCCTCCCTGCTGCAAAGTCATTTCTCCATCACGCAGCACTTTTCAAATTCAGACTCCGAGATCAGCTTTCTCAGCTCCATCTCCACATCCTCCGGGATCTCAACAAAAACAGAATTTTTCCGATAATTCGCCCATTCCATCTCTCCTGGCATCAAAATAGACGTATCGGCAGTTCTTGTGCGCGATGCTTTTATGTAACGCTCCAACTCTTCCGTTTTGTCATAAAATGCTTCCAGACCGGAAAGCTTCTCAATATCTATCGCAAAAAATCCATGGCTTGCCCTGTTCTTTTTATCCAACTCAAAACACCAGCTCGGGACATCCCTGCAGATCTTCCCTCCTGACAGAACTGAGGTCAAGACCTCAACCATCACAGAAAGCCCATAACCCTTATGCAGGCCAACTGGCTGAAGCGCACCTCCATTTCCATACCACCCAGGCTCCGTCGTCGGATTTCCTTTATCGTCCAAAAGCCAGGTGTCGGGGATCTCTTTTCCCTCCATTTTCGCTTTGTTAATTTTCAGCGCAGCTGTTGCTGACAGTGCAATATCAAGAAACACAGTCTCCCCGTTTCTTCTCGGATATGCATAAGCAAACGGATTATTTCCAATCGTCATGCCGATTCCGCCCGGGACTGCCATATTCGGGTCTGTGTTGCTCATAGCCATTGCAAACATCCCCTGTCTGGCCGCCAGGTTTGCATAAATGCCTCCTGCCCCAAAATGGCAGCTGTTTCTGACGCAGCAGTACCCTGCTCCATATTTTTTTGCAAGTTCTATCGCAGTTTCCATCCCACGCACAGCCGCTACCATCCCCATGCCATCGTCTGCGTCAAGTACCTTCGCTGCTTTGCTTTCATATACAACTTGCAGTTCCGGCCGCGGGTTTAAAGTACCGCATCTGATTTTTTGTACATAATTATTCAGGTTTTTTAATCCGTGTGAATGAATCCCCATCGCCTCTGCTTCCAGAAGAACATCCAGCGTAATTTCTGCATCCTCCGGCTGCATACCTTCTTTTCTGAGCGCCTCTGTCCCGAGATCTTTTATTTTTTTCCATTCCACTTTCATATCAGTCTCTCTCCTTATTTTTTCCTGGACGTCAGCGTCTGAAGCAAAACAGCCAGAATTATGATAATTCCCTTGATTACATCCTGCGGATAAGACGGCACTGCCATCAGGTTCATGATATTCCGGATCAGGGCCAGTACAAATACACCGATCACGGTTTTAAACACGTCGCCTTCGCCGCCCATCATATTAGCTCCGCCAATTACACAGGCCGCGATCGCATCCGATTCGATCGCCACACCTACTTGAGGCGTACCGATTCCGGTTCTGGAAACAGAAATAATTCCCGCCAGTGCAGAACATATGCCTGCAATGATATACGTTCCTGTCCGGTACCATTTTACACGGATTCCGGCCAGATACACCGCTGTATCGTTGCTTCCGACCGCCAGAATCATCCGCCCGAATGTCGTATAATGCTGGATAAACCAGAACGCCAGTACAACGGCAATCGCCAGCCAAATCAATACCGGAAGCCCGAGAAAAATATCGGAAGCCAGCCCTTCCACTGTATCCGCCGGAGCCAGCACCGGATTACCATTTGAAATCATAAATGCCAGTCCTCTTACCATGATCTGAATCGCCAGAGTAACGATAAATGGCGCCATATTCAGCCAGGACACGAGTACGCCTGACAAAAGTCCAAACAGTCCTCCGAGAAGCAGCGGAATACCAACTGCTGCTGCCATTCCCATTTCATGCGTTGTAAGGCAAAACGTAACCATGACACTGGACAGCGCCATAACCGAACCGCTTGCCAGATCAATCCCACCCGTCATAATCACATACAGAAGCCCCATGGAAATCATCGTAAGTCCGGCCTGCTGCCTGCCGATATTCATCAAATTGTTTCCTGTCAGAAAATCCTCTGACAGAAAAACGCAAACGACCAGCAAGGCTGCAAATATGACATACATATTGTTGTGTTTGATAAAACTCCTTACATCCCATTTTCTTCCTGTCTTTTCCATGTCACGATACCCCCATCGCCAGCTGTATAAGCCTCTGTTCTGTGATCTCTTCTTTTTTCAGTTCTCCCGTAATCTTTCCGCAGCGCATAACCAGAATCCGGTCGCTGATATTCATAATCTCCTCCATCTCAGAAGAAACGACAACAATCCCGGTCCCTGCCCTGGCCAGCTCGTTGATAATACTGTAAATTTCCCGTTTGGCTCCAATATCAACGCCGCGCGTAGGTTCGTCCAGTATCACAACCTTGCAGCCTGCCACCAGCCATTTGGCCAGAGCCACTTTCTGCTGGTTTCCACCGCTCAGACTGTTCGCTGCATCCTCCAGGCTCCCATATTTCGTATGCAGATCTTTCAGTGCTTTTCGTGCAACTTCCTGCTCGCGTCTGTGGTTGTGAATCCCCCAAAAACTGAAGGTTTTAATATTTGACAGCGTCGTATTCCACCGAATCGGAAGCTTCAGAAGCACACCTTCCTTCTTGCGGTCTTCCGGAAGCAGGCCAATGCCATGTTTGACCGCCTCCGAAGGATTTCGGATCTGTATCTTATTGCCTTCCAGCTGGATTTCGCCCTCCTGCAACACATCCGCGCCAAAGAGCGCCCGCATCGTTTCTGTCCTTCCTGCACCAACCAGCCCGTAAAATCCCAGAACCTCTCCTGCACGGACATGAAAACTGACGTCATCCACAAGTGATCCGGCTTTTAAGTGCTCTGCCCGCAGCATCTCCTGCCCGATGTTTATCTCTCGTGGTGGGTAATAATTCTGCATGGTTCTTCCCACCATAAGATTGACCAGATCTTTTTTCTCCATCCCCCGCAGTTCATACGCGCCGACCAATGTCCCATCCTTTAAAATCGTCGCCCGGTCACAGATTTGAAAAACCTCTTCTAGCCTGTGTGAAATATAAATAATTCCCCAACCCTCGTCCCTCAGCTTCCGGATCACCTGGAACAGCTTTTCAATTTCATGAAAGGTAAGAACCGCCGTCGGTTCATCCAGAATCAGCACCCTTGCCTCTCTCGATAATGCTTTGCATATTTCTACAATCTGCTGGTATGCTACCGGCAGATCTCCCACCTTTGTCATAGGGTCAATGTTTTCAAAACCCATCTGTTTCAAAAGTGCTCCCGCTTTTTGGCACAGTGCTTTCCAGCAAATCAGCCCTTTTCTTTCTGACAGCCTGTCCAGAAAAATATTTTCTGCCACAGACAGCTGCGGCGCCAGAATAAATTCCTGATAAATCGTAGAAATCCCCAAATCCCTGCTTCTTTTTGGGGAGGTTACAGATACCGTTTCACCATTTACCAGAATTTCTCCGGAATCCATAGACTCTGCACCGGACAAAATTTTCATTAATGTTGATTTCCCAGCTCCATTTTCACCGAGAAGAGCCCGCACTTCCCCCTGATACAAGTGAAAATCAATCCCTTTCAGTGCTCTGATACCGCCGTAACTCTTTGTGATCTGTTTCATTTCTATCAATGGTTTATCCGTCATATCTGACCTCCCTGTTTTTCATTGCCTGAAACAGCACTTAAAAATCTGAATCCGGATCGTAGAACGCTTCTACATTATCAAACGTAACAACATTAGCCGGAGTCATCACAACCGCCTCATAATCTTCTGCCGTCTTTCCCTCCAAAACCACTTGTCCTGCGATTTCTACTGCAAGCGCCCCAACCTTTGCCGGGCTGTTTTCACCAGAGCATCTGTACTGTCCACCCTTCATAATCTGTTCATAGCCTTCCTTCTGCCCATCGGCTGCACAGAAAATCTGAATCTGTTCTGTCTTTTCGGATGCTGTAATTGCCTTCTGCGCTCCCAAAGCCATATCATCGTTTTCACTGAGCAGACAGTTAATATCAGGATTTGCCACAAGAAGATCCTCCATGCCTGTCAGTCCTTCACTTGCAAGCCAGCTGCCATAAGCCTGCCCAAGGATCTCAAACTTCGCCTCTTCGTGCCGTGCTTTTCCGGTAGAAATTAACGCGTCATCAAATTTTCTTGCCTCCTCGAAAGCATCTTCCTCACTTAATCCGAGTCGTGTCCCGATAATACCTGCAATCATTCCCTGACGCCGCTCAGTTCCTCCGGTATTGCCCTTTCCACCACTGAGCACAACGCTGCTGATCCAGTCCTCCCCGTAAAACTGAGGAATGTACTGACCTACCATATAAGCAGTTGTGATGTTATTGTTGTACACCGTTGTAATCACCTCCGCACTCGCGTCAATCGGTGCGTCTACTTCAATCACAGGAATTCCGGCCGCCACCGCCTGCTTCACCAGTGCAACGCCGCCAAGCGGATCTATCGCATCCAGCAAAATGACATCCATGTTCTGGGAAATCAGTGTCTCCATATTTTCCTGTTCTCTGGTCAGGTCACTGTTTGCATCGAGCACAACGCATTCCCAGTCCTTCTCTGCACACGCCTTTTCCACCCCAGTCGCAAGTGCTTTGTAAAAAGAACTACCTGTGGATTTAATCGCGAATCCAATTTTCACTGTATTCTCATTTGCGGATACCGATACGCTTCCAAAGATTGCTGCTGTCATCAACGCTGCTGCACTTACGCCTATCATTGTTCTTCTGTTCATTGTGTCCTCTCCTTCTCTCTTATGTTTACTGTGATATTTAACTGATATATCAGAAAAAGCATTTTTTATGGGTCTGTCACACAAACATTTTTTGCACCGCTGCATACCTCGCCTGTTTTCTTTGATGCAAAAAATTCTGCCGTAAACAGCCCCTGCCCTACCGGAATATGTCTTCTTCTGATATGATTTTATGAAATACAGTACCGCCCATTTGCCTACAGAACCCGTGTAAAGTCCTCCCGCGCTTCCTGGATATGGCTTTGCATCGCAGCTTTTGCATCCTGTTCTCTTCCCTCTAAAATACTATGAATAATATCGAGGTGCTCTGCGTACCCCTTTTTCCTCCTTTCTTCATATTTGGATGAGATAATGCGTATCCGCTGAGTCTTTGCCATCAGACTGTCCATAAATTTCACCAGCATATGATTCCCGGTACACTGTGCAATGTACATATGTAATTTATTATCCAAAATAGAATACTGATAGATATCCAGCGTATTCACATTCTGAAACTGCTCCAGCAGCTCCGACATCACGGTTTGGCTGCTCTGTCTGGCCGCAAGCGCCGCACTTGCCGGCTCCAGCAGTTCGCGAAGATCGTACAGGTTATTGATATCCTTCATGGAAATCTGTGAAACAATAATCGCTCTGCGCGGCATAACATCGAGAAATTCCTCCTCTGCCAAAACATTCAAAGCTTCCCTGACCGGAGTGCGGCTCATATTCAGTTCTTCGCATAATGCTCTTTCGTCGATAAAATCCCCTGGCTGATATGCGCAGGTAATAATCCGCTCCCGTATTACTTCATATGCTTTTTCTTTTAAACTCTTCATATGCCTCTCCTGTGATATATTAGTAATATATTACCAGATAGGTCAAATTTTGTCAATTAATATTTCTTTACAAGCTGCGAAATCAACGCCCTGCAAGTATGCATCTGTATACAGGCATAGAAATCCTCCGTTACTTCTTTTCCTTTTCCTATCGTTGTAGCATGATTCGCGTCTTCTTCTGTTTCCCAGAGAACAAAATCCGTCCACACATTCCCCTGTAAATAATGTTCCCAGGAAATAAATCCTTTCGCCTTAGAAATGACCTCATCGTGTAACTTTTGTGTTTTTTCGATAAACTGTTCCTCACTCACATTTTTCTTCAGCTTGTATGAAAAAATCCATGCTGTCTTTGCCATATCCGTTTCTCCTTTTTCATTTTAATTCAGCAAACAACTTCAATTACAGGCATTTGATGTAATTTTCTGTGCTTACAAATAGAATCTGTTAGAATCTGTTTGCCCGGTCACCCAATCCTGTCTGATTCCAAACCCGCATATCATAATCGAAATTTGTGGAGAGATTTCCTGAACTTTCCTTATTTTACAGGCTTTCCAGCCCCTTAGATAGTGAAATGATATGTATTTTCCCTTATTTTTGCCCTTGTGAGGAATCCGCAAGGGAAATAAGGGAAATTTTATGCCAAAGTATGTAAGAGAAGTTGCCAGTGGCAAGTTCTCTGTATTTAAGCATTGCTCGCTACTTTATCAAGAAGTCTTGCGGAATCCCGTTTAGCTTTTCTTGTTGAGTGAGCGTAAATATTCATTGTGGTACTGACGTCAGAATGTCCTAACAGTTCCTGTACATCTTTCGGAGCCGCCCCATTCGAGAGCAGGTTGCTGGTGTAGGTGTGCCGTAACTGGTGAAAGTGAAAATCTTCAAATCCTTCCAGCTTCTTTGACACTGACCTGCATACAATGCCGAGTGTACTCGGCAGTTCCAGACTACCATCCGGTCTGAGGCAGACAAAGGATATTTCTTTATAATCTGCCGGGACTTCCTGCGTTCCGTCAAGGTGATAGTATTCATAATACACCCTGTTTTTTACATGCACCTCTTTGTAGTAGTTGCGGTGGTAAAGTTCCCCGTACTGCATCCGGCTTTTCAGTTGTTCCCGTCTTGCTGCTTTCAATATTTCAGTCAGCGTATCTCCAAAATCAACAATCCTTACTTTCTTTCGCTTGGTTGTTCCAATCACATTTTTATGCTTCGTTCCGTCATAACGGATACTGCGTTTTATGGTCAGGCATTGTTCTTCAAGGTTGATGTCCTGCCATGTAAGACCACAGGTTTCCCCGATACGAAGTCCTGCATAATATGCGATCTGAATCGGCAGAATCGCAGGTGGATTTTTCTTTTCCAGATACTTGATGAGCCGTTCATAATCCTCATGTGAAATCGGCTGTGTGCCTTCCTCGACTTCATCATCGGAAAAGAGGTCAACTTCCTCAGCCTGCCTTTTCAGCTTAATATACTGCATCGGATTGAAACTGATTAACTGTTTTGGAAATACTGCAAAACGGAATGACTGCTGTAACACTGCGGAAAAAGAATGGATATAATCTTTGCTGTATCCTTTTCTCACTTTCCCGTCTGGAAACTCGCCACCGAATGTAAGCAGGTCGAGAAACGCCTGTAAATGTTCGGCGGTAACTGTTTTCAGCTTGCGGTCTGCAATCGGGTGTTTTTTGATACAGCGGATTGCACCAAGATAATTTTCCACTGTGCCGTTGCTGAGTGTCCCGGTTTTCAGTTCTTCTTCTGACCACATGTCCAGAAGTTCACCTACGGTAAGATTATCTGCCTTTGCAACAAATTTCTTATCTTCGTAATCTTCCAGTGCTTTGCGGAGAAGTTTTTCCGTTTCACTTTTGCTTTCAGTTCCGGCGTATTCTTTCTGAACCATTTTGTTGCTTGCGTCCTCTACATAGAAGCGGTAGTACCATTTCTTTCCTTTCTTTCTAACAGATCCTTTTGCCATAATCGTATGTCTCCTTTCGATATCAGACAATCGGAACTGCTGAAATGCTTCTTGCGTGTAAGTATATCATAACTCCGATTATCTTACTATACCGTTTCAGAATCCTCATACATAACTTCGGATAAAAGATTTGCAAGTCTTTGTTCTGCTGTTTCCGGTTTCTTGGAATAGAGTCTTACAATATCTGCCATGTCATTCAATGCGTTGACAGTATGGGTAATCTCCCTGAGAAACATAATCTCGTTATATTCATCATTCGATTCAAACCCCAGTGTTTTGGCAATGTCCGCTTCTTTTGTATTGCCCTTGTAATTTTTGCAGGCATACTGGAACGAATCCAGAAACAGTTCATATTGTTTCAACATTAACAGCAGTAAGTCTTTGGAAAAAGCATCTTCTGTTTTCGTAAGGTCAAGAGGTAATTGTTTGAGAATATCCGTCATTGCATCACGAATCTGTAATTCCCTTTTATCCGTAATGTCTGTTTCGTATTCGTCTGTTTCCCCTCTGAGCCATTCCACAGATACATGTAGAGCTTCTGAAAGACCTTCCAGCACCATTTTCTTCGTATTGTCAATCGTTCCGGCTTCATATCTCTGGATTGTAGATGCAGTCACACCCATCTTCTCAGCGATATAAGGCTGTGTCAGATTCAATTCTGTACGGCGCTGTTTTGCCCTGCTACCGATCAGCTTGCGTAATTCTTTATCTTTCATGCTGATGTGCCTCCTTTTTCGGTATGTCATTACTATACCACATAACAAATAATATTGCAATATGCAATTCAATAACAAATGATACAATTTCGTAATGCTTGACAGGACGATATAAACACGTTATACTGACAGCACAAAAGAAATTGCATAATGCAATTTTCAAGAAGGTGGTCACATGACGCAAAGAAAGATTGCCTTATCTATTGAGGAAGCTGCTGATTATACAGGAATCGGCAGGAACACCCTGAGAAAGCTGGTGGAGTGGAAGAAACTTCCGGTATTAAAGGTCGGGAGAAAAGTCCTGATCAAAACGGATATGCTGGAACTCTTCATGGAAGCCAACGAGGGCAGGGACTTGAGGGATAAGGGAAATGTAAAAGCCGTCACAAGAAACGGTTCAACTTAAAAAAGCGGTTCCCGAAGAAACCGCCAAAGGTTCTATCAGACCGAAGCCATGATATACCTACACGCAAGCAGATTATACCATGTACCTCGTCTGACAGACAACAGAGAACTTATGTTTGGTAAAAAAAGAAAGGACGATGATATTTATGGCAAGATCAACAAAGAGTTATGAGGAGCGTCTGCTCCAGTTGGAAAAAAGAGAACAGGAAAGCCTTGAAAAAGCGAAACAGTACGCAGCACAGAAACGGGAACTGAAGAAGCGTCAGAAAGATGTGGAAACGAAAAAACGAACACACAGGCTCTGTCAGATCGGCGGTGCGGTGGAATCAGTGCTTGGTTCTGCGATTGAGGAAGAAGATATTCCGAAGCTGGTCGGTTTCTTAAAAAGGCAGGAAGCAAATGGGAAATTCTTCTCAAAGGCAATGCAGAAAGAGCCAGTTACAAATACGGAGGAAGTGTAATGCCGGAGGGAGTGGAGTTTCCATTCCCTTCATTGCTTTTTCATGAAGGGCGCACTTATGGACAACCAGAGGTCGTCCGTATAAGTTTGCCACAGGTGGCAACCGGTCTGCGCTTACGCTTGCCGGGCTCGTTCCGTCGGCGGGGCTTTCAGCCAGACCTGCTCATGCCGCAGGAGGCACTCTTCGCCAGAGGGGCGCATTCCATGCAGGCTGTTATGCACAGGGCACTCTTATGCAGAGGGCGTTCCGGCAGATACCATTTTCTTTTAGGGAAAAGGTTACCTGCCGGAAATCAAAGCCGGATACGGCAGAAAGGGGGAAACGGATCATGGCGATTTTTCATTATACAGTAAAGATTGTTGGACGCAGCAAAGGAAAATCCATCATATCGGCATCTGCCTATCTCAATGGCGATGTGATGAAAAATGAAGAAACAGGCAGGATCAGCTACTATACTTCGAAAAAAGAAGTCGTTTATACCAGCCTGCTGATGTGTGAAAATGCACCGCAGGAATGGCAGGATGTACCTGCTGAAAATATCAGACGGTTCCAGAAATCTGCCCGATATAAAAGGGCAGATAACAAAGAAACCACACTGGAAAAATTTAAACTTACTTTTCAGAAACAGCGTTTGTGGAATGAAGTTTTGAAGATTGAGAAGACCTCGGATGCACAACTCGGCAGGTCATTTGAATTTTCACTTCCGAAAGAATGGAGCCGACAGGAACAGATTGATTATACAACCGAATATATTCAAAAGACCTTTGTAGATAAGGGAATGTGTGCGGACTGGAGTATCCATGATAAAGGAGATGGAAATCCTCATGTGCATTTACTTGTGACGATGAGACCATTCAATCCAGACCACTCATGGGGGAACAAAGAAGTCAAGGATTGGGATTTTGTCAGAGATGAAAATGGAAATATCGTGGAGGATGAATCCCATCCGGACTGGTGGCAGGATAAAAAGAACCCTGCCCGTCATGGAATCCGAATCCCGGTATTGGACGAAAATGGCAATCAGAAAATCGGTGCAAGGAACCGTAAACAGTGGAAACGTGTATTAACCGATGCTACCGGATGGAACAATCCAAAAAATTGTGAACTATGGCGGAGCGAATGGGCAAACGTCTGTAATGCACATTTGAAAACGGAAAATCACATTGACCACCGTTCTTATGCAAGGCAGGGGAAATTAGAGATACCGACGATCCATGAGGGTGCGGATGCCAGAAAAATTGATGAGAAATTTCAGAACGGACAGACACAATCAGCGTCATGGAAAGTGGTAGAAAACCAGATCATAAAAAGACAAAATGCACTGCTGAATAAAATACAGATTTCTTTCGGAAAGGTATCCGGTGCATTGACACAATGGAAGGAGCGATTGGATGACATTAGAAGAAAGCCGGGAAGTCATTCCCATGATGGAGACAATGATAAACCAGATCGAGGAACAGCAGAATCTTATGGCAGCGATGGTACAGGAATTGCAGGAACGGGATCGACAGCTCCTGTCTTTTCAGGAACAGAACCAGAGTTTAAAAAGCTTAAACAGCGAATTATCCGGGCTGCTGAATCTTTTACCAGATACAGAAGAACTGCTCTCACAGATCGAGCAACAGAAAACCAGAATCGAACAGTTGGAAACCGAGAATCAGCAATGGCAGGAATTAACGCAGAAGCTGAACAGCGAGAACAGCTTATTGCAGAAACAGAACAGCGAATTGCTGACCTTAAACAGCAGATAGAGAAAGCGAGGGAGATTGATGAACGGATGCAGAAACTCAGAGAACGTCGGGCAGGTGGAAGAACTTCTGCAGATGACAGAACAGATGCAGGACGAACTGGATCAGAAAGACCAGACAATTCAGGAACTGAACAGGCAGCTAAGCGAATCGCTGACCTTGAACGAGAAATTGAACAGCGAAAACAGAGCCGAGAATATCGAAGCATTGTGGACAAGATTAAGGCAAACAGAGGAACGATTGATCAGCGAGACAGACAACAGGAAAAGAGCCGACGCAGAAGTCGTGGCATGGAAATTTAAGTACGAAAAAGCAGAACAGGAAAAACTTTATGCACAGACACACCAAAAGACGGTTGAGGTAGCTGTTGAGAAAAAAGTGCCTTATGAGAAATGCGAAAAATGTGACCGTACTGCTTACCAGAAAGCAAAAGAAAAATGCGATAACCGTAAAAGGCAGTTGGAAAAGAAATATAAAAAAATGACGATTGGTTATGAAAGTATCCTGTTCCTGCTGGCATGGTACAGCATAACTACAACACTGTTTACTGCTATTCTTTCGCCAGTTTTCCTTAACGACTGTAACATCTTTTTCGGTGCGCTAGGAAAAGGAATGGGAAGCTTGTTTCGGGAGTTTGTCATAGGGGCAGATTCTTTCGGACAGTTAAGCAGCGGAATACCTAACCGTATCCTTTCCGGGCTTATGTACTGGCTGATCGTAGCCATTGTTATGGGGATTTTATTCATAATAACCGGATTACTGATAGTTGGGATTGGTTATCAGGTAGGAAAAATCTACCGGAAATATTGTTGGGATATCATCAGCATTGTGGAAGTTATTACAAGCACAGCCATTGCAATTTATTTTGGAGATTGGATAAAATCTGTTATTTCTATAAATCTCATTACACTATTATTACTGGTGCATGTGGTTTATATTGGAATCAGATGCTATGTGAAAGACTGGATGGAAGAAAGAGGATACTGTTGATATGGAGAATTAGATTTTTAAGAGTCTTTCGATATGTTAGATGAGTGCTATAAGAGATATCTGTTATTGAGGGCAGAGGGACAAAAAGCCTCTCTGCCCTTAATGAACAAAGCACGTTCTTTTAGAAAAATTTAGTCGTTAACAGATAACATATCTTGCATTATAATATATTTAACAATTAGGCTAAATGTTAAACGAGGAGCGTGATGAATTCTTGGGTATACAAGATACATTAAAAGCACTGGCAGATCCAATACGACGTGAGATTTTAAATTTATTGAAGAATGGACGGCTTTCTGCTGGAGAGATATGTGAACATTTTTCAGTAACGGGAGCTTCTATATCCAGACATCTGGCAATATTGAAGGAGGCTGATTTAATCCGAAATAAAAGAGAGGGAAAATTTATTTATTATGAATTAAACACTTCCGTATTGGAAGATGTCATGTTGTGGATTATAGATTTGAAAGGAGTATCGGACGATGAAGGAAATGATAAAAAAATATAGAGGTTCATTAATTTGTTCTGTTCTGGTAATGCTCATCGGGGTTTTAGTAGGATTCACTAGTACACAGAGCATGTGGGCAAATGTGTTTTTTGTAGTGACGGATTGTGCGCTGGTGGCAATAATATTTTATGATAACCGGAACAGACAGCAGAGCCGCAAGATTATAGGAATGACGATGTGGATTATACCAATTATAACATTACTCTATAATGGTATTGCAAGACTGGTCAATATGGGTGCAGATATGGAAAATCTGTTTATGGCAGTAATTTACTATGGAACTGGACTGCTGTTTATGGTTATTGGAAATTATTTGCCAAAAGTGAAACAGAATAATACCATAGGAATAAGAGTTGTATGGTCTTTAATGGATGAAGAAAACTGGAATGCAACACATAGATTCAGCGGCAAATTATGGATGGCATCAGGTATTTTATGTATGCTTTGTGGACTTTTTGGGGAAAGCATGGCTGCACTGGTTGTGTATATTATAAGCATTATGGCAGCTGCAATCATTAGCATTCTCTACTCCTACCTTTTTTATAAGAAAAAGCTGGCAACCGGAGAAGGCTTAAAAATTCAGTATAATACAAAAAAAAGTGTGATATATCTGATCATCGCAATTTCCGCTATTGTGTTTACTATATGGACTTTGTTTTGGGGAAGCATTCAGATTCGTTGTAATGATCGTGATTTTAACATTGAAGCAAAAGGATGGAATGATTATACAGGGGAGTATTCGCAAATTGACAGCATTTCTTATGAAGAAAATGTATTGCAGAACGATAATGATTACAGAACTAATGGTTTTGGAAACCTGAAGTATGCTATGGGAAACTTCAAAAACGATATCTTCGGAGATTATATCCGCTACACTCATGCCTCCTGCCATTCATATGTTGTCGTGAACATAGATGGAAAAATATTAGTTGTAAATGGGGAAAATGACGCAGAGACAAAGGAAATCTATCAGAGAATAAGTGAGAAGGTGTCAAAGGAAAGAAAATAGTTGTCGGAAACGCTGAGAAGAAATTATTCTCAGTCAAATAACAAGTTATTCTATTTTTCTCATTTAGCAAATCTGTTTTAATAGCGTTGACAAATGTGTAAAATGGAACGCTACATTGAATGCTGTGCAAAAGTCACCTCGAAAATCGTTCCCCCAGTCTTGCCTGATTTGATACAAATACTGCCATCATGTACTCTAACGATTTCACGGACAAAAGCAAGACCTAGCCCTACGCCACCCAGCTCCCGGCTTCTGGATTTATCCACACGGAAGAATGGCTCGAACACTCTCTCCCTAAGCTCCTTTGGTATTCCGCTTCCCGTATCTTCTACAGACAGATAAACATGCTTGTTTCTCTGATATGCGGTTACTGTAACCTGTCCGAGCGGATGATTATATTTGATGGCATTCTCAACCAGATTGTATACAAGCCTGTAAATAAGGATATCACTGCCTATCATAGTGGAATCCTCACATTTTCCAATCAGCTTTATATTCTTTTCCACGGCAAGAGGCTCAAGGTCTGCCAAAACCTCTTCAACAATAGCATCCAATATAATTTTATCATCCCTTCCCACCGTCTGAAGCTCACTCATGTCAAGAAGAGTCTTTACCATCCTGTTTAATTTATCATTTTGTTCCGTAACCATTTTTATGGTCTGCAAAGTGTCTGCATCATTTCCCGGGTGAGAGGCAGAATTATATAAATCAAGCTGTACCTGCATTAACGCTAATGGAGTACGCAGCTCATGTGCTGCATTTGCAGTAAACTGTCTCTGTATCTCAAATGCTTCCGACAGACGCTCAAGCATCTTATTATAAGAAATACCCAGCTGGTTCAGTTCCTTAACATTGTTTTCCTCTATTCTTGAATCAGACAGATTCTGAGCCTGTACCTCTTCAATTTTATCTGAAAACTCCCTGATTGGTCTGAGTGCATGCCCGCTTATAAAATAAGTGACGACACCTCCCAAAAGCGCCAGCAAAACCGTGATTATCAGACTGTTTCTTTTATAGTCGGCCTTATTATTGTACACCTGAAACGAAAATTCATCCGCAAACTCATCCCACTTATCGTCCGGTATGCTGATATATATTTCATCTGATTTGTTTCCTTTTTCATCCCCCTGTGACTCTACCGCATCCTGCAGAGAATCGATGTAATGCACACCATTTTTATAGACAAACATAGTCAGGCAGCCACATATAATAGCAATACACAATGTAGTAATGCACGTAAGTCTCCACTGTAGCGACATTCTTTTCATCTGTCAGACTCCTCCCGTATTTTATAGCCTTCACCTACCTTGTTCTGAATGGGATCATATCCCAGCTTCGCCTTAAGCTTTTTTCTAAGTGAAGACATATGTACCCTGATTGCTCCGCTAAAGCTGTCTGCCGTGGCATCCCACACATGCTCTATCAGCTCCTCCTGACTCACCGGTCTGCTTATATTGATAAGTAAATATTCCAAAATACCATTCTCTTTTCTTGTCAGTGGAACCGGCTCTTCCTTTGCATATGCCTCGCGTTTAATCGTATCAAACTTTATTTCTCCGCATTTAAGACATATATCATTCTGTACAAATTTCCTTCTTGTCAGGCTTCTGATACGTGCCTCAAGCTCCTGCAGATGGAATGGTTTTTCCATGTAATCATTTGCTCCTGCATCCAGTCCCTCTACCTTATCAGCAATCTGACCTCTTGCAGATAATATCAAAACCTTAGTTTCATCATTGTATTTTCTAAGCTCCTTAAGAAGCTCCATGCCATCCATCCCCGGCAGATTCAAATCCAAAACTATCAGATCATAATTCTCCGACAGTATACATTCAAGAGCCTCTTTCCCATCATAACAGGTATCCACCTCATAACCGGCAGCATACAGACTCTTTGCAACCATATCACATATTTGTTTCTCATCCTCAACAATTAATAATCTCAAAATGTTCTCCTGCTTCTTAACAATAATTTTACAACCTATATTGTATAATACCAAAGTCAGCTGGTCAACAATACAACAAAAAGGAGCAACATTATGTTGAAATACCAAAAAACATGTCAAATCATTCTGCTTATCCTTGGTGTATCCATGATAAGCTATGGTGCAGTCAGAGGTGAGGCGGCTACAGTGCTTGGTAAAGCAATAAAACTATGTCTGGAGTGTGTCGGAATTGGATAAGGAAAAGAAATTACTATCAAGAAAACTGGCAAAAATACGTGGCTGGATACAGGCCGCAGCAACGCTGCTGACCAATATTCATATTCCAAATTTATTTAAGGGTAAAATATATCAGGGCAATGCAAAAACAGTATGCGTACCCGGATTAAACTGCTACTCCTGCCCTGCCGCGACAGGAGCCTGTCCAATAGGGGCATTTCAGGCAGTTGTCGGATCATCAAAATTTAAGTTTTCATACTACATAACCGGATTTTTTATTTTACTCGGTGTAACTCTCGGCAGATTTATATGTGGTTTTTTGTGCCCATTTGGATGGTTTCAGGATTTACTTCATAAAATCCCCGGAAAGAAATTATCCACAGCCAAACTAAAGCCTCTTAGGTACCTAAAATATGTCATTCTTATTGTTTTCGTTATACTTCTTCCGATGCTTGTAACGAACTCTATAGGAATGGGAGACCCGTTCTTCTGCAAATATATCTGTCCTCAGGGTGTTTTAGAGGGTGCTATACCGTTATCTATTGGAAATGCTGCTATCCGTTCTGCGCTGGGAAAGCTTTTTTCTTTCAAGTGTATGATTTTAATTGCAGTGATTGTACTAAGTATCTTATTTTACAGGCCCTTCTGTAAATGGATTTGTCCGCTTGGAGCAATCTACTCATTATTTAATAAGGTCAGCCTGCTCAAAATCACCGTTGATAGCAGTAAATGTGTCGGATGCGGTCAATGCTCAAAGGCATGTAAGATGGATGTGGATGTGTGTAAGACACCGGATCACCCCGAGTGCATACGCTGCGGTGCCTGCATAAAGGCCTGTCCGAAGGACGCCATCTGCTACCGGTTTATGGGAAAATCATGTCAAAAAAATGACAACAGATAGCTATTAAACATTTTACTATTATTTTAAAGGAGAAATTACTCATGAAAAACAAATTATCATTTATTTCTATTTTTACACTCTGCATAGCATTATCACTTACAGCATGTGGCGTAAAGCAAGCTTCCACAACAGATTCTAAGAACACTCAGACTGAAGCCGGCTCAGAAGCATCCGGCAAATCAGATTCCAGGCTTGATGATTTATATCAGCAGGAAAATCAGCTTTTTGCAGATCACGCTGATGTGTGGAACAAGGCATTTGGCATGATGAACAAAAGTGACGCCGATCCAAACGGAAATTATGCTGATTATCTTGCCGGTACCGTAGAATCAAACAAGAATTCATTCACAGACGATGAGCTTAAAACACTTAATGAGGATATTGAAACCATACGAAAAATCGAGGAACAGATAGCAGAGCTTGAAAACAAAAATACATCATCAGACGATAACAAGAAGGACAGCTCTAAAGCCTCATCTGTATTCAGTGATTTTTCCGGTGAGGATTTTGATGGCAATAAGGTTGATGACAGCCTGTTTTCCGGTAATGCAGTAACAGTCATCAATTTCTGGTTTACCGGCTGCAAACCATGTGTCGCTGAATTATCCAAGCTTAACGAATTAAATGATGCTATCAAATCAATGGGCGGAGAAGTTGTTGGCATCAACACTGAGACCTTCGATGGCAATAAAACAGCTATCAAAGAGGCTGCCTCTGTTCTTGAAAGCCAGGGTGTCAAATATCGTAATCTGTCAATTGACTCCTCTAGTGCTGCCGGTAAATATGCCTCAGAAATCATGGCCTTTCCAACAACTATACTTGTTGACAGAAATGGCAATATTGTAGGCGAACCAATGCTCGGCGGAATTGATAACAAGGACAACTATGATGCCCTTATGAAGCAGATTCAGTCTGTAATTGATGCAGACAGCACAAATAAATAGAGGTCTACATATAAAAAGCTCCTGTGCATTGCACAGAGAGCTTTTTTTGAACATTACTATAATGTCAAGGAATCTTCTGCATCTACCCACATCTGTAAATTCCCATCAAGATACAGTCTCGCATATTCTAGTGGTTCATCAATGGCAAGTGTGTTTAATGCACAATCTGATCCGGGTGTGGTTCTCAAATTCTTTTCTGCTTCCCAGCAGTCAATGCGAAGCATATAGTCTGCACTGGTATAAACATCAATGCTGTTTCGTCCGGGATTATATTCTGCAAATATTGTTCTCATCGTATCTTATCTCCTTATCGTTCAATCAATGATTTGCTACAAAAATCAGAAGCATTTCAATCAGTTCACCATGTCACTTTTATTTTGTGTTATACTGTTTTATATAATTTTTTTGCCCTTGTATTTTCCCTTATCAGAGTTCGTAAACACTGGTGGGACGATATAACACAAGGGAAACAATAAGGGAAAGCTCACCTGCGACAAATCCAGTGTTTTCAATGGTTTGCGGAGAATTTAATAACAAAATATAACAGTTATTAAATTTCTTAAAACAGGTGAAATCTCAATCATAAATTTGTTTCAGAATCATTTTTGCATTAGTTGCTGTAACTACAACGTTCGTCACCGTATTGTAGACCGACAACCTCCGGTCAATCTATTCCGATACCGTTTCTCCAGTCCAGTCAATTATACCACCAAATTCTACGATATTCGTATAGCCCAAAGCCACTAACTTTTCGGATGCCTGTTTACTGCGGTTTCCGCTGCGGCAGTATACCAAAATAAGCTGATTCTTGTCTGGAAGTTCTGATATTTCTTCCGAACCAATTGTTTCGTTTGGAATATTGATTGCATCAGGGATATGTTTATCATCGAATTCTTCCACAGTCCGGACATCCAGGATGATGTAATTCTGCTCTTGCTCCATCATAACAGCTGCTTCGTCCATTGTAATCTGACGATAGCCCGCTTTCTCATCAGGCACACCATAGCCGCCTAAAAGAAGCAAAGAAAGTAACACAATTATGTAGCTTTTCATATGATTCCTCCTTATAAAACGGGACGGCCGAAAACCGCCCGTCTTTATCCTATATCAGCTTCTTGCCATACCATCTACGCTCAGCACAACACCAGTGATGTAAGATGCTTCATCCGAAGCCAGGAAAACAAAGGCATTGGCAATATCTTCAGGCTGTCCTAAGCGACGCAGAGGGATTTTCGCGATCAGCGGATCAATCACTTCCTTCGGCACGGCCTTCATCATGTCCGTCTCTGTAATACCGGGTGCCACTGCATTAACACGGATTCCTTTTGGCCCCAGTTCCCGCGCTAAAGATACGGTCAGACCATTTACTGCAAACTTAGATGCCGGGTAAGCAAAACCACTGGGCTGACCTGAAATGCTGACCATCGAGGAAGTGGAAAGAACAACGCCCTTTCCTCTGGCCACCATACACTCAGCGGCAGCACGAGTTGCATTGAACACACCCTTCACATTCAAATCCATAACTTTATCAAAGGTATTTTCCGTATATTCCATAAACGGGGTACTTTCAGAAACGCCTGCATTATTGACCAGAATATCGACGCATCCATATTTACCGGTAACTTCTTTGAACGCTTCTCTTACTGATTCCAGACTTGCCAGGTTTGGACTGATACCTGCAACGATTGCCTCAGGATATTTTTCCTTTAGCTGAGCAACCGCCTGATCTGCAGAGGCCTGAGAACTTGCTGTCACAATAACCGTTGCTCCTTCTTCCAGGAATCTATCTGCGGTGGCAAACCCAATGCCACGGCTTCCGCCAGTGATGATCGCAACTTTATCTTTTAATCTCATATTAAGTACCTCCTTGTTTTTGTTTTGTGTTTTCAATATACCTGCTTTTCGTTTCATTTTCTGTGATGATATCACAAATATGACAGATTTGTTGAACTATAACATTTATTATGGGACTTTGCATTCTCATTTATCCGTTCGGGAAGATTATCTGCGTTGTGTTTTTCTCTTTGTCTTAATAAATTATCACATAAATGTCTGTTTTTCCATAAAAAAGTGACAATCCGCTTTTACTGATAATTGCCACTTTCCTTGTGACATTTTCAATTCTGTTTGCTCTTTAAATCTTGTACCTCCAATCACATGTATAGTATCAACTACACTTTCCCGGTATATCTCCTACGATAATACTCCATCGTGCGATATTCCAGAATATCCTTCATATGCTTTTTAAATGCCTCATTTCCTATTACTTCGCTCAAATCGTCCCTAACCGCAAGCACATAACCGTCTTTCTCAATAAAGAAACCTTTTCCAGAGGCCTTTAAGAATCTAACCGGCATACTTTTTGCCTTGCTTAGATGCTGCATATCTGTCATCGTTTTATAATCAGCATAAGATATGCCCGCAGAAAAATCTTTCCAGTTCGTTCCATTATCAAAAAATCTTTTCCACGCTGCTAATACTTCTTCCTCTTTCACAGCCAGGCGCACATCACCATCGTTATAAAAACTATATAAAATCGGCATCTTATATACTTTCTGCATATCTGTAGTTTCAATGAGCGACAAAAACTCTCTTCCGATTCCTGAATATACTTTGTTCTCATCCTCAGACAATTCCTGCATTTCATTCAAAAATTCCATATATTTCCGGAACGGATTTTCCTTCGCATGTTTGATACAATATTGATAAATATCATCCTCCATATAGGTAAACAGCTCCATTCGAGTAGGTACTTTGCCGTCTAACAATTCCTTCACTTTGTAAAATTCCTGCTTTATCCGCTCCTTAACCGATAACGTTTTTTTATCCAGTTCTTTGAATAAATCAATCAATTTCATATCGAAATCAACGATACAATCATCAGGATATTCTATATCGCTGTAATCATATCCAGATTTTTCGGTCAAGCTCTTTCTGCCGCTTAACAGCAGCGGTGCCCGTCCTGCCTTTTCATAATTCCCAATAAAATCCAGCACATTTAAATACTCTTTGCCTTTACTGGTACGAAGACCGCGTCCTAATTGCTGTAAAAATACGATGGGGGATTCCGTTGGTCTTAAAAACATAACCAGATCAAGCGCAGCAATATCTACACCTTCGTTAAACATATCTACTGAGAAGATTACCCTGATTTCCTGATTCTTCAGTTTATCAATTGCTTTATCCCTTTCTTCTGAAAATTCTCCATCCGCATTGCTATATACTGCAACAGCCTTTATACCTCTTTTGCAAAATTCCTTTGCCATTTCTTCCGCATGTTTTCTGGAACAGCAAAACCCCAGTGCACGCTTGGAGCGGTATTTTATGTAATATTTATAAATCAAATCATAGCGTTTTACATTGCCAATATAAGCTTCATTCAATTCCTTCTCATCATAATGCCCCTTTACAAGATGCAGCGATGAGTAGTCTGTTTCATCATAAATGCCATAATAGTGAAATGGAACCAACGACCCTTTATTGATTGCTTCTTGCAAAGAAATCTCATATGGAACATTGTAATCGCAGATTTCATAAATGTTTTTTCCATCCATTCTTTCAGGCGTAGCAGTCAGCCCCAACAAAAATTGCGGTTTAAAATAATTTACGATTCTTTGATACTGTTCATTTACCGCATGATGAAATTCATCTATGACCAGATAATTAAAATAATCCGGTGAAAAAAAATCTTCTGTCAGATATTCCTTTCTGCCAAGCGTTGCAACAGAAGCGAAAATTACTGACTTATCAGTATCTTTCTGTTGTCCATAGAAAAACCCATAGTCTTCCGAATGTCTCACATTTTTAAAGGATACTGCTGCTTGCTTTAATATTTCCTCCCTATGTGCTACAAATAAGACCCGCTCATACTTTGCAGAGTCGAATGCAGCCAGATATGTCTTACCCACGCCGGTGGCCGCCTGCACTAATCCCTTTGTTGCACCTTCTGATCTGCTGTCTTCCAAAGCATACAACGCTTCGATCTGCGCCCCTCTTGGCTGAAACAGCATCGCAACTTTCGTATCAGTGTCTTCTTCTAAAAGATCATATTTCGCCAGATCTTTTGATACAGCTGGCTTGTGCCAATTTTTAGAATATCTGGTCAGTTCCTCATCATCAATCACAATAGAATGATTTTCAAACAAATCCAAAAAAGTTTCATAGAATAAACCAAAATTTTTCTTATCATCCTGACTGTTAAAACGATAATTCCACTCAATGCCGGAAGTTAACGCACTCCTTGATATATTGGAAAACCCAATATATATTTCCCCGATATTACCATAGTGAAAAATATACGACTTCGGATGAAAAGAACGTTCCTTATTATTATAAAATCTCAAATCCACCCGATTGCCTAATTCCTTTTTGATCAAACACAAGGCTGACGGTTGCGTGATACCAAGATAATTCCCGGTAAGAATTCTTACCTCGGCGCCACGCTCCAACGCCGCTTTCAAATCCTTCAGAAGCATTCTCACGCCAGATTCCATAAGAAAGGAAACAATTATATCAATCTTATTTGCGTTTAACATACTTCTTTTTAACTGGTAGTATAAAAATCGATTTCTATTTTTATCACCAGTCATAACATCTGTATATTCTATTTGTAATTCATCTATCTCTGTCTTTTCCGCAAAATCAGATTGAGCCATTTTTCTTCTCCTCTTCCCGGCCGTACATCCGAAGTTATCCATTGCTCTTCCACATCCAAACCCTTTATTTTACTTAAAAATTCGGCAAATGTCTCCTCTGTCATGTCTGTGAAAAATCGTCCATCTCTCTCACCTGCAAAAGTTCCATATTTAAAAGATGTATAGATAATCCCTTTCTCCTTTAAGGCGATTACCATCTTTCTCATTACTTCAGCCAGTTCGTCAATCGGTAAATGTAATATAGAAGAACAGGCCCAGATGCCATCATACCGATCTACTTCTGATAATTCCTGAAAAATCATATTTTTCACTTCAATTTCCGTATATCTGCTCGCTAACTTACACAATTCTTTAGAACCATCAATTGCATCTACACTATATCCCTGTTCCAAGAAAAATTTTGTGTCGCGTCCAGACCCACAACCAAAATCAAGTATGTAAGAACCTCTTCGCAATTTTGCTAAAAAAAACTTTTGCATTGTTGCAAATTCAACATTCACTGTACTTTTATAAAATCGATCCGCATGGATATCATAGTAACCAAGCGTAGTATTATATTCCATAAGCTTCCCTTCTTAAATATGAGACCTTTTTATCTGTACGATAATACTCACTCCACATTCCAGCGCTGGTGCTATATGTAACAAAGAATATGTGGATATTCTTTCATGTGATGATTCATAAATATAATCTAATTCATCCCTACAAACCGCAATTTGATTATATCGCTTTAGACTGCCTTATTTCCCTTATCAAAAGTACCATACCGTATACGGCCTGCAAGCAAAAGAATGATATCCTCATACGCATTAAAAATGATTGTGCGTCCATTAATATACCTCTGTAAACTGTAAGTTGTCTATTTTATTTTTTGACACTCGCTACATTCTCTATCGTGAATGGAAATAATAACGCCAGATTCCGGAAAAATATATTTTTCTTTTGGCATTTTTAGATGCTTGCCTCTTTCTATAAATATGAATTGTTATTTCCGGTTCGGTTTTCTTTTAATAGCCAACAATTTCATATAATCATCAAATTCAGCAGTATTGGTCGGTTCAAACATCACCCATTTTCCATCATGGTAGATTTTTGCTTCATCATACTGCCTACAAACAGCAGTAGAAAGAGTACTTCTTATGTCTTCAAATTTTGTTCTTTCATCTTTTCCAAAGATAACCATAAAACCAACACAATTATTTTTTGCGTATAGGCAACAAAGTGTTTTTCCACCTCTGCGGTATTTGTACTCGTAAGTCCAATTCTTACCACCAGTATTCCATAATCGTTCCATTTCGTATTTTTCATCAATAGCTGAACATAACTCTTGCCAAACTTCAAACAAAGATTGCCCGAGCAATTCAGTCATAATTGATTGAGACGGTATCTTTTCAAGCATTGTATCCCCTCCATTAATTGTGATTTGTTGTCTAAGTATAGCATACCATTCTTCCATTTCCTATGGAGCAGGTGTTACCTGCCCCTATGCTTCTCTTTCTAATTCCTCCTTAATGCCTTATGGCTGTCGCGGTATTCGTTAAATGCTCTTACAAACAGGGCATTTTCCTCGTTACCCGCACAATAATTATGATGAACAAAGAACGGACGACCCTAAGGAGGGAGGGCTACTTACACTCAAATAGTGCGACTGGACTACCTACCAGTTCTGCAAGTTTGCCTTGCGTTGTGTTTTTATCTTTGCTCCTATATCTTCTTGGACATTCGTAGTCCAATAAGCACATATCACCACGTAACTGCCTATTACTAATTATTCCAAATCCTCAATTCGACCTGCTTGAATCGCCGCAATGTTTTTCTGAATCCTGTTTTCAGACCAGTTCCACCATTGAAGTTTCAATAATTCAGAAATCACACTGTCTGAAAACCGTTTTCGTATTGGTTTTGCAGGAACACCTCCAACAATCGTATAAGGCGGTACATCTTTTGTAACAACTGCCCGTGTACCAATAACGCTCCATCACCAACCGTGACACCAGATAAAATAACCGCTTCAAAACCAATCCAAACATCATTGCCGATCACAATATCGCCTTTGTTGTCCCATGCGCTTGTAATCTCTTTTGAATCACCTGTTCGGGGATAAATTTTGTTCTCCGATATAGTCATTTTAAAATCCTCCATGTTCTGATAGTTATTATGCGACTATATCGGTTACTACAATGCAGCGTTTCACTTTTTTACCTCCATCAATTAGACTTTGAAAACCATAAAATTATGAGTGATTATGTGCGAATATATTATAACGGAGGATTTTTTAATGGACAAGTATATTTATGAGGAAAACAAGCCTATCGGCTTATAGGGGCAGCGGCACAAACGCTATTTACAGGAACACAAGAAGTCATTTTGCACCACTCTGCTCATAGGCGACAAACCGAACCCTTACCTTCCTGACATTGATATACAAGCGCAAGAACATATGGAAAGGCCCACAGAACAACTGAAACAGTCGCAAGGTATTACAATCTTCGCATAAGTAGAACGGCGGCAGGGAGAAATCTCTGCCACAAATTTTTTGAAAAAGGTCTTGTTTGTGACGTAACGTAATGAAGTATAATAGGAGTTACTGTCCGTACATTGCAATACTATGACAAAGAAGGTTTGTTATCCCCTTCGGCAGAAAGTGAAGGTGGGCGAAGACTTTATACAGATAAAGATTTAGTTATACTTCATCAAATTATATCTTTGAAATCATTGGGTTTTTCTTTGGATGATATAAAGCATCGCTTAATTTCTTTAGAAACGCCGACTGATGTAGCAACTGCCCTTACCGAACAGGCAGATAGCATACGAGAGAAAATAGAACAACTAACCGCTTCTTTGACAGCAATCGAACAGTTAAAGGAAGAAGTGTTACAAATGCAGACAGTCAATTTTAAGAAGTATGCAGATATTATTGTCAATCTGCAAATGAAAAACGACTCTTACTATCTCATTAAACGTTTTGATGATGATACGCTCGACCATATCCGTAATCGTTTTGATAAGGAAAGCGGTTTGAATTTTATGGATAGATTTAATCATTTGAGTGATGAAATTATAGAACTTCAAAAGGCAGGCGTGTCCCCTGAAAGTGAAAAATGCCAACGAGTTGTAAAAGAATATTGGGGATTAATTACAGAATTTACAAAGGGTGATATGAGCATGCTTCCAAAATTGATGGAGGTCGGAAATATTGATACCGCTGCAAATGCCTGGGAAGAAAGACAAAAAATTGTAAACGGCTATTTAGAGCCGGCTTTGCAAGTCTACTTTTCAAGACTTGGGGAAAATCCGTTTGAGGGGGTGGAAGGATGAATCGCGCAATACAAGTTCGTGGATTAAAGAAAAGCTATGACAGCAACATTGTTCTCAATGGACTGGATTTTGAAATTGAAAAGGGAGAAACTTTCGCTCTGCTCGGTGTAAATGGCGCGGGAAAAACGACAGCCCTTGAATGTATTGAGGGCTTGAGAAAATATGACAGCGGTACAA
>ERZ777306.1275-NODE-1275-length-41404-cov-16.228784_pt1 | contig 41404 bp, 38 predicted proteins | sample MGYA00374966_ERZ777306 | MGnify/ENA primary metagenome ERZ777306 (study PRJEB29329, sample SAMN06343882) | mouse gut metagenome | isolation source: Mouse cecum | place: Austria: Vienna | collected 2014-11-15 ... | reverse complement strand
GGGCGGTTTAGGCCGCCCCCGCCGTTCGGGCATCCCCTCGCCAGAAGGAGAGAGGCGAATGAGAATTTCCTAACTCAAAGTTTTGCACTTCGATTTGGAATCTTCACCGATTTTTTTAGTTGGATCAGTGGAGGAGGATTTTTTTGAGGACGGGGGGATAGTCGGGGCCTGAGATGATGTGGAGCAGGTAGTCGCCCGGGGGGAGGGTCGCGGTGCTGACCGAGAAAGTGACGCTCTCGCCGGCCGACAGGGTGCGCCGCGGGGAGTAGGCGTAGACATGCCCGAGGATGTCGGCAAGGAGCATCTCGGCTGTGCCGTCGGCTGTGGCTGTGAAGGATGCCTCGACCGTGTCGCCGTTCTGAGCGACTGCGATTTCGTCGGCTGCGGGGAGGGGGGATGCCCCCTGCAGGCCGTTGCCGCCGTCGGGCGACAGGCGGTTTTCGAGCGACTGCCTGAGCGCGTACTCATAGGGCTGGTTCTCGGGAAGGCAGAGGTAGGACGCGGTCTCGCGGTTGTATTCGGCCCCGGCGATGCTGTCGGTCACCACGCGTGTCTCGGCCAGCGGGTAGCGCAGCGAGGGAGAATGCCATGTGTAGACATCCTCGGTGTGCAGAGTCAGCGTCGTGTCGGCGGGATTGAACGCGGGGAGCGGCTGCGGGGTAAATTCAAGCATTGTCCGCGCCACCCTTGTGCGGCGGTGTACCAGTTTGACCCCGGGGAGCGTGACCCCGTGGGGAAGTATGGCTGTGCCGACCCCTTCCACGGCTGCCGCAGCCTCGCCCGTGCCCGAGAAATATTGCGACTGATAATATCGGGCGCGCTCGCCGACGGGGCCTCCCTGCACCGCGGGCGACGCGGCTGCCGGCGGGTCGATGCCGATGCGCAGGCTCGATGTCTCGCTACAGACGTGCCACACCGAGTCACCCGCGACGCGGTAGTCGCGGCGCACACCCGGTCGCGTCTCGCTGACGAGCGAGTCGGCGGCAACATAGTCATACCGCCACTCGATGTTGTCACCGACCACGTCGAGTGCCGAGAAATCCCACACTGCCGACAGTCCGTCGCCCCCTGCGTTGGGCGACACAAATTCCACCTGCTGAACCGTCACCCGGTCACCGTCGCGAGGCAACAGCACCGCCGCTCCTCCCGCCACCGGCAGCAAAGTTGCTGCTAAAACTAACATCTTCCGTGTCATAGCGTGATAGATTATGTAATCAAATAGTAAAACTGTCCTAAAGAAGGGTAGACTCTTATCCTTATTCCGGGGGGAACCACGGTTTATAATATGTAATCGTTTCAAATGAGGCATAGCCGTTTTTGATGATTATCCTTGTAAGGAAATTATATTCAACACCGCGTCTTTCCACAATACCCTCAGGGGTTGGAATATCACGACTGAATCCGGCTGTTTTTAACTTTTCAACATCCCATGACTCGATTAACTCCAATTCTTTAGGATGACCCAGTCTTTTTCTACTAATTGGAACGGGTGTAGTAAATTGAGATTCAAAAGCATTTCTCCTGTTCCAAACTTTATAAAAGCAATAGCCTTCGTCCGTAATATATTCTTTCAAATAAATAGTGTCTGCCTTCTGACTAAAAACAAAGTCTTTGGGAAAACCGTATCTACACTTACTGTCCACCATATATCCGTCACCATATTTCCGAAATTCATATTTCGTAATATATGAAAATATGCTATCAGGGTTGACCACGGCTTTCATTTCAATAACTGCAAATAATGCTAATGCTATAATATAAAAACGTTTCATTATTTAAAAATTAAAAGGACTTTTATAGTTAGTTGGACCATAATAAAGACTGACTCCACCCCATATTACGCGATTCGCTTCATTCAATCGCCATTTAGAAAGGCCGTAATGAGTTCTTAACGGGAGGCTATGTTCTGCCCGAATAAAATTCTCGATATGGCTGCAAATATATCTGTTCTATCGTGAACAATCAAATCCTGAAAATACCATGCCCTTTTATCCCAAGTACCTGACCATTTGTCATACGCATGAGCAAATTCATGTCCAAGTCCAATGAAGGCCGGGCGAAGTATATCGTACCCACCCCGTTCTGATTGACTTTCACATGGTCCACCATGTGTGTTATGTGGATTCCATAACACAGTATATTTTGTACCCATGACATCATAGGCATCATAATAAGATTCGACAACTTGCAATGCTCGATCATCGGAAATTAGCGAGTCTACAAGCCATTTCCCAACACTTTTACTTTGCAATTTTGACAATGCATTTCCGAGTGATTTGATGAAATCATCATCACCTTCATATTCATTGCCATCTTCATCAACAAAGCCGTAGCGGCCTTTTTCAATTTCGCGGTAGTAATATATCATGTCATCAATGTTGACAAAGATTTGCATCCCGTCGTGGTCGATGTAGGCAATCGGGTTTCCGGCGCAGTAGATGTAGGGGGATAGGCCGGGGTATTTTTCGGCCATCGGGTCGACGGTCATGAAGCGGCCTGTCGAGGGGGCGTTGTAGCAGGGCGCGGCGGCCCCGGCGGCGTAGCGGAGCTGTTGCGAGAAACGCGGTGACGAGATGGAGGTCAGCACGTCGCGCACGTTGTAGCCGTAGCTGACCGTTTCGCCCGGCAGCAGAGCCTCCATAAAAGCGAACATCTTTCGTGCTATTTGCAAACTGCTAATCATTTCTTAACGTGTAACTATTGTTGAGAACCTTTATTCCAAACATTTGCGGCATTTCTGATATTGCAACTTTAAATTCTCATAAATAAATAACGTTGATATTTTTTTACAATAAAAATAGTTAATCCACACATGATTAGTAACCCATATCCTAATCATCAATCCACGGGGACAAATAACTAATCGTTTTAATATCGCATTTCCCGTTGTTGATAATTATCCGAGTGGTGAATTGTGGCAAAGCACCTATTTGACGCCCTTTCCCGGGAACTTCGACTTGTCCGATGCGGAACAAAGTCTCTGTATCCCACCTTTCAATCAGTTTTTTGTGCTGAGGCGAAATTGCATCTATCAACGTTCCGTTATCTTGACTCGAAAAATTAATTGAACCAGTCTGTGACCAAATGTGAATCCAAACTACGCCTGACTCAATACTAAATGATTCATTAATATATAATGTATCTTTTTTATCATTAATTTTAAAACAATCGTATTGTCCGATATTATGCGCTTCATCTGTAATTTTATATGCAAGATATTCATTAAACGTGAGCGGTGGCCGCATTTGACGAGCAGCGACCTCAGTTAGAATCTCTTGTAGATTCTGCTGACCCCAACTTGTCAGAAACAACATAGAGGCAGCTATGACAAGTATCAAATGTTTCATAATGTAATTTTTTTAAGCGGATGAATATTTATAAATGATTGAGGCAACAAACCCATTCGATATGCTATTCGAGAATTTTCTATGGGGTTACCGTTACTGTATCTGGCATAATGAGTTCTTATTGGTAATGAATGTTCGGCCCTAATGAGATTTTCATAATGGCATGCAAATATATCTGCACAATAAACCTTACCACTAACTCCATAATCGAGCCAAATGTTATTATCGTAATCGCCATACCAAAAATCTATACCATGAGCTATTTCGTGGCCTAACCCAACAAAAGACATAGAGATACTTGTTCCATCTCCACGCCAAAATTCAGAGTAGCCTGCGGCCTTTTTATTTGGATTCCACCAAATAGTTATATCTCCATTTTTGTGTTCTTGAAATAGGTTATCAGGGTGTTTTTCGTTTACTTCACTTATTCGCATCTGATTAGTGCTTTCTATTGCAGCTAAGACCAAGCGATTGCCGTTATCCCCTTTTTGAAGCATTCTCAATGCGTCCACTACAGCTTTGGCAAATTTATCATTGCCTTTGTATTCGTTACCGTCTTCGTCGACGAGTCCGTAGCGGCCTGTCGAGGGGGCGTGGAAGTCGTAGAGGTCTGTGCCGCCGAAAGTGTCGAATTCCTTGCCGCCATACTTGTAGGAGTTGGCGTTGTCGTAGGCGTATTTGTTGCCTTGGGTTACGGCCTCGGCGATGTTGCCGTTGTAGCACGGATTCGCTGACACTCCCGCCACCGGCCGCAAAGCCGCTATTAAAGTTAACATCATTCGTGCCATAGCGTGAAAATTTGTAAAATTACATATTAATTCAATGGGTGACAAATTTATACAAACTACGACATAGAACTATAATTGATAAAATATAATTAACCGTTAACAGCAGATGTGAGTTATCTAGTGATTGTGAAAACAACACTAACGGCAGCATTACAATCAAATATATAGCAACAATAGCCGTCGGCAATATCAGCAATCCTACGAGTATTTTTTCAGATGAGTAACTTATCTGATATCTATTTGAGCCCACTGTCAACTGATAAACGATGACCAAAATGACAACAATATCCGCCGGTATATTCCAGCTGTAAAAGCTGAAATGCATAATCAGCAGGTATAATGTGCATAACCCGACATATGCATATATTATATAAAAGATTGTATTTAGGAATTTCTGTTTCATTGCTTACTTCTTACCCATTCCATATACTACAAAAAAGACAACAACAATTGTTCACATGCAACGGCCAGTAAAATGCTATCAGCAGTAACTTTGGCGCAACATTCAATCGATGCTATGGCAATAATAAAAACAATTAGTATCTTCTTCATCTTCTTTGCTGTTTTTTTGTCCAAAACAAGTGTGAATTAGTCAACTATAGGTCCTCTGTAATTGATAATCTCAAATGAGGCAAAACCATTATGGATGATTATCCGCGTCGCCCAACAAATATAGCCACCGCATATTTCATCCCTTTTCACGATATACGCATTAGTTCCGGAGAGAAAAGATGTATTCCACTCTGAAATATATTTTTTTTCTTGATTCCAAAACAAAGTTCGAATGGTTTCATAATCAGTCCCGATATTGTCGACACAAATATTATATTTTTTATTCCATATTGATACGGATCCATAGGCACCTTCGTCTGAAATAAATTCACTTATAAATATAGTGTCACATGTCTGATTTATTTTAATATAATCAGAAAAGTTAAATTTACACTTACCATTTAATTCGTCAAGCTCAGGACTTTTACGCAACTGAGCCTTAGTGACATACCCAATAACGGTATCAAGATTGACATTATTAGCACATGTCGTTTGACCCATAACAATTATAATTATATATAAAAATATTCTTTTCATAATGCTTTACTAAAATTTAGTTTTAACATATCTATATGGGGCATAATATACACTGACAGTTCCTCCAATCAAGCATCTACTCCTTAATGCATCTTTGTCATATGCATATCTTAGTGGCAAATTATGTTCGGCTCGAATCATATTCTCAACATGGATTGCAAATATATCGCGTTTGTCTTTTACTTCTAAATCGTAATTATACCAAGGAGTTTCATCCCATAATCCATATATTCTGTCCCAGCCGTGCGCTAATTCATGGCCAAGTCCTACAAATGACGGTCTATAATTAGATACTGTTCCGTCATCGGATTCACTTGGACCACCTATGGTAGAATGTGGATCCCATCCTATTGTAAAACAACTGACCTCATTTACTACATCCTCACTCCCTTTAAACCATCCATCTTCTGACGGTATTATATTAAAACATTTTGTACTTGAAACTAGGTCATTGACTAATGAAGACCCGATATCTCCGGACCGAAGCATGTCTAATGCATTTATTACAGCTAAAGCGAATTGGTCTGCACCTTGATATTCGTTACCATCTTCATCCACAAGCCAGTACTCCCCTTTTTCAATTTCTCGGTAATAGTATATCATGTCATCGATGTTGACAAAGATTTGCATCCCGTCGGGGTCGATGTAGGCAATCGGGTTTCCGGCGCAGTACATGTAAGGGGAGATGCCGGGGTATTTTTCGGCCATCGGGTCGACGGTCATGAAGCGGCCTGTGGATGGGGCGTGGTAGCGGGCGTGGAAGTCGTAGAGGTCGGCACCGCCGAAGGTGTCGAATTCCTTGCCGCCATACTTGTAGGGGTTGCCGGTTACGGAGGTGGCGGATGGAGACTGCAATTTTATCAAGCCGGTGACATGTGGCAGGCCGTAGGGGTAGTAGCTGTTGCGCTGGGCCACGGAGTCGCCCACCACAACCACAGCCACGTTGCCCTGATAGTCGTGGATCCATGTGTGGAATTTTCCGCCCTGCAGGTAGCCGTAAGGGGTCAGGATTTTGTCTATCTGACCGTTGCGGATGACGTAGTTCCCGACATAGTCGGTCGTGTCGGCGGTAGCGATTCTCATCGGCATCGTGCCGAGCAGTGGCTGCGTGGCGTGGATGACGCGGTGACGAACTCCCGACGCATCGTAGGTATAGCCTATCGACTGATTCGTTTTGCGGCCGGAGAGGCGGTCGGTACCTTGCACGAGACGCGCCGAAGGCGGCAGGTTTATCGTGTTGTAGTCCATCTTCTCGATATTGCGCGACAGGTCCTTCACGGTGTTGCCGTTGGAATCGTAGTCAAACTGCGTTTCCGACGGGTCAAAAATTTCGGGGTTGCGCAGGTTGCCCGAATTTTCAAGCAGCACCTCGTCGGCATGGTCAGAAACACGCCACAGACGGTTGCCGTCATAAAGCATGGTCAGGTCGTCGACAGGACCGTAGTTGCCAAAAATATCTTTCAACCCCTTGCGTGTCAGCGCGGTGATGTTGGAGTTGCGGTCGTAGGCGTATGTTGCCGAGTAGTCGGCATCTCCCGCCGAGGGGGTGTATTTTGCCGAGGTCAGGCGGTTGGCGTTGTCGTAGATGTAGGCGTACTTGTTGCCTTGGGTGACCGCCTCGGCGATGTTGCCGTTGTAGCAGGGCGCAGCGGCCCCGGCGGCGTAGCGGAGCTGCTGCGAGAAACGCGGCGACGAGATGGAGGTCAGCGCGTCGCGCACGTTGTAGCCGTAGCTGACAGTCTCGCCCAGGAGCTTGGCGGTCGCGAGGCGGCCAAGCGCGTCGCCGTCACGAGGCTGCAATGCCCCCGCCCTTCCCGCCACCGGCAGCACCGCCGCCACTAAAATAACATCTTCCGAGCCATATCGCCACAAATCATCATATTCCTATCAATTTCGTAAGGTCGCGGAATTCTATCGTATCTATATCTACAATTTTCCCATTTTCTACAGTGATTTTTGATGCAAGATAGTAAACCCCGTCATGCATGTGATTTTTAACCAAATCATTGTATCTCAAGATTTTTTCTTTATCCCATAAACTGATTTCTTTTCGAATGCTCTGCTCAAATTCATTATCAAAAAGATATCCGTCAGAATCACAAATAACAAAATTCTGTTTATTCCACATCGACATATGAAATCCTCCTTCTAAAGGGAATACCTCTAAAAGGAACAGAGTATCATGTTTTTGATTAATCTTTATAGTCGATGAGATGTGTAATTCCTGAAAATTTTCATTTAGCTTATATGAAATATCATCTCTATATTTTAGTGGTGGCCGCATCTGTTCATTTGCGACAGCTTGTAGAATGCTATCGGCAGTAACTTTGGCAAAACAATAACAAGAAATAGTTGCCATAATAATTAGTAACAATATTTTTTTCATCATTTAAATATTTTAAATGGACTAACATTTATACTAATATAAGATTGAGGTATATTCCCAATCATATATGAAACTCTTGTCATTTCGATTGGATTCAATTTATCAGTTCGTGCATAATGGGTTCTAATCGGTAAGGAATGCTCAGCGCGAATCAAATTTTCATAATAACAAGCAAAAAATTCTGTCTGAGCAAAAGCCTGCCCATCATCAAATCGTAACCAAACGCTACAGTCATAATCTCCATATAAAAAATCCCAATTATGGGCCATTTCGTGACCGAGTTGAACAAATGCCGGACAATAAATATTTTGCTTAAACATTTTATAACCCTTTTCATTTATGCCACCGTAATCATTATCTGGATCCCAATATATTGTAGAGCACCCCGTAGGATTACTTTCTGTATCTCGGAAAAAGTTTCCACTCTTCCACTCTGCAATCCTCGTAAGGTGGTTATTTTCAACTAAGTCCAAGACTAAACGATTGCCGTTATCTCCTTTTTGAAGCATTCTCAATGCGTTTACAACGGCTTTGGCGAATTTGTCATTGCCTTTGTATTCGTTACCATCTTCATCGACAAGTCCGTAGCGGCCTTTTTCAATTTCGCGGTAGTAATATATCATGTCATCGATGTTGACAAAGATTTGCATCCCGTCGGGGTCGATGTAGGCAATCGGGTTTCCGGCGCAGTACATGTAAGGGGAGATGCCGGGGTATTTTTCGGCCATCGGGTCGACGGTCATGAAGCGGCCTGTGGATGGGGCGTGGTAGCGGGCGTGGAAGTCGTAGAGGTCGGCGCCGCCGAAGGTGTCGTATTCTTTGCCCCCATACTTGTAGGGGTTGACGGTTACGGAGGTGGCGGATGGAGACTGCAATTTTATCAGGCCGGTGACATGTGGCAGGCCGTAGGGGTAGTAGCTGTTGCGCTGGGCGACGGAGCCACCGACCACGACAGCCACGATATTGCCCTGATAGTCGTGGAGCCATGTGTGGAATTTGCCGCCCTGCAGGTAGCCGTAGGGGGTCAGGATCTTGTCGAGCTTTCCGTTGAGGTAGACGCGTTTGCCGACATAGTCGGTCGTGTCGGCGGTGGTCAGCCGGCCTGTCGGCGATACGTCAGGCTTCATGCTCGAATGGATGACGCGGTGCTTGACACCCGACGCGTCGCCGCACGATTGTAACGTTATAGCCTCGTTCTCTGGTAACGATGTCATCTTGAGAACTAACATTTTACATAACATCTACAAAACTGTAATGATTGACTTAATTTACTTCCAATATTCGTTAACAAAAACAATAGTTGCCAGTGTGCTTGCTGTTGAACAGATGAGATACAAAAGTACTACATAAATATACGCGATTTTATTTTTACACAAGCTATATTTATTATCATAATAATGTAAAATTTTTTTGTATCTATTCCCCATTCTATAATAACAGTATACCACTACATAAACAATAACTGCATATATCCCTACAGATAGTCTGGTATCAATCTTAAAGATTGTATTACTTATATAACCCAATTTTTTCAAGATGCAGATAATAATTTCTATATTTGATAACAGACACCAAGTTACAATGCCCGAGGCATAGAAAAATGGAGAATCGGAATAATTTTTCGAATTTTTCCCATCCATGTAGGCATTATAGAATAAATGTTGATATATTATTCTCATGTTCGTTTTTAATTATTGGTTATCATAATTTTCTTCTACCCACTCGTAAAACTGGTCTCCCCATACACATTCAGCTGCCGTTATACCTAAAGAAATAAATGGACCGCCATATGGGATTCGCGCAGTCCCAAATTCTATAGCCGCCACACCTAAACGTGCGCTTGCCGTGTAGTAATTGCCTTTATACATATCATTATATGCCAATAGACTGGTAATTGCCATTCCACAATATCCTCCGCCTTTACCAACGGCTTTTACAATTTTCAGTGCCTTGGCAGGCATGTGAAAATTTCGGACAGGAGTTCTAACTGTCACAATACGGTTGTCGGGTATTTTACGACCAATGTAATGTCATACATGCTGCGGTTTGAAAGAATATCTCCCGCATTATCCCCGACTGCGCTAATAGCAGCTAATGCAAAGGATGCTTTTGATAACGAGAACAAGAAATTCTCAACTTGATTGGATTCAGTCAGGTCTCGTGTATGGGAGGTTATTGTCACACAGCCATCTTCAACGCTTGTTGTCGTATAATATAACATTTTAGAATCAGTATCAATGCGGTATTGACCCGTATCTGATTTATCCCAGCCGACCATGTTGTATTGAGACATCTCGTCATCCATAGGCAGATTTCGCTTGACCTGCTCTATGAACTCCCGAATCGCCTCTTGGTCACTTGTCGACCAAACTGTCAATCCATAAGGATCAATATAATTTATCGGATTCCCTCCACAATATATATAAGGTGACATACCGGGCATTTTCCCTATCAACGGGTCGACGGTCATGAACCGGCCTGTTGAGGGTGCGTGGTAGCGGGCGTGGAAGTCGTAGAGGTCGGTGCCGCCGAAGGTGTCGAATTCCTTGCCGGAGTACTTGTAGGGGTTGGTTGTCGCACCGTGGGCGTTGGCGTGGGGCAGGCCGTAGGGATAGTAGGAGGTGCGCTGCACGAGCGAGTCGCCTGCGACGACTGCCGCCACGTTGCCCTGATAGTCGTGGAGGAAGGTGTGGTGCACCCCGCCCTTGATGTAGCCGTAGGGGGTCAGCACACGGTCAAGTTGCCCGTTCTCATAGATGCGGGACCCGACATAGCGGGTCGTGTCGCGCTTTTCAATGTGCAACGGACGGCCAAACGAGGTCGGTATCTTCGTCCAGCTCACATGCACGGTCTGATGCTTGATTCCGGCGGCATCGTAGGCATGTTCGACAGACGAATTGCCCATTAACGGCAGCAGGGGCGCGGTCGAGGAGGAAACCACGGTGCTCTGCGGCAGGTTGAGCGCGTTGTAACGGATGCTGTAAATATTTCTCGTGTGGTCGCGAGTGGTGTTGCCGTTGGAGTCGTAACGGAACGGCGGGAGTTCGGAATCGGAAGGTTGGATTGTGGAAAACGGGACTTTGATGTCGTGGGAGTTTTCAAGCAGTACCTCGTCGGCGGCATCCTCGACTTTCGACAACCGGTTGCCGTCGTAGGTCATGACAAGGTCGTCAATTTTGCCCCAAGTGGTGATGCCGGTCTGCCCGTAACGGGTCAGGGCGGTGATGTTGGAGTTTCGGTCGTAGGCGTAGGTTGTCGAATAATTTGGCACATACCTCGGCCCGGCACCAGCATCGGTGTATCTCGCCTCGGTCAGGCGGTTGGCGTTGTCGTAGGTGTAGGCGTATTTGTTGCCTTGGGTGACCGCCTCGGCGATGTTGCCGTTGTAGCACGGATTCGCGGCCCCGGCGGCGTAGCGGAGCTGCTGCGAGAATCGGGGGGAGGTGATGGAGGTCAGCGCATTGCGCACGTTGTAGGCGTAGCTGACTGTCTCGCCCGGGAGCTTGGCGGTCGCGAGGCGCCCAAGCGCGTCATAGCCGTTGACGGCGAGGACGACAGGCGCGTCGCCGTCGTGGTAGAATGTCACCGACTTGAGGCGGTCGGCGTGGTCATAGCGGTACTTGTAGCGGTCGACTGTCGCGGCCTTTCCCGGGAGGCGAGTGGTGGTCCAGACTGAGTCGACTTGGCCGGAAATGGTATAGACCGTGCGCGTGTTGATGGTCCCACCGCCCGCAATGTCGGTCGTCGACTCGCAGAGACGATCTTCCCAGTCGTAATAGTTGGACGTGACGATTCGGTCTTGGTCTCCGACAGGGGGCATCAGTGCCGACGAGGAGATGGTCAGCAGGCCGTTGCGCACGACAGAGAGATTGTAGGAATGGCCGGGGAGGTTGATGTAGGTGTCGTAGTACCACGCGTTGAGCATCTTGGGGTTGCCGAGGTGGACGGGAGCGGAGTAGTAGGTCTTGTCGATGGCACGGTTGTCGACACGGGACGAGATCATGGCGGTGTCGGTGTAGGCGGCCCATGTCACGGGCGCGTCGCAGAGGCCCGTGAGCGTCGGGCGGCCCGCGGTGTCATAGAGGTAGAACATGCGTCGCCCCTCGTCGCGCAGGTTGCCGTCTTGACTGAACGCCAGCTGCCCGCAGCGGTCGTAGCAGTACGTGACAGGCTCGCACCCCGGCAGCTTCTTGCTGACAACGCGCATCGACTCGTCATACTCGTAGATGAAGGCGTAGCTGTCAATTACATCCTGAGAGAATGACCATCCCGATTGCATTTTGACGGGAAGATTGTCAAACGCCATCGGCTGAAGCACTACACGAGGATTGCCCCATGCGTCATTAATGTAATTTGGATTACCCGCCGTTCAAGAACCCTGTACCCCCTGAAATCGGTAAATACAAGCGACTTGTGGCCATCGGCATCGACTACCTCTGCCACGTCGAGCATCCCGGCGGGATATGCGCCAAGCCATTTCACGACTCCGTTTTCATAGACATATCTCGGGCATGAATAACGGGAAACCTTTGAACTGTTGCAGACATAGTTGGCCGTGGCGGGATGACCGGCAAGGTCGTCGCCGGGCGACCGTGTGACGACGGCGCGGTCATCGGCGTTTCCCGGAAGATAGGAAAGTACTGTGGCGTTGGAATCGGCGGGACAAAGGTCGTCGAAAATCCAGTCAAAATTATCATTGTCAATCACCCCCGGAAGTCCATCCAGTTCCTGATGGCTGCCGGTCACAGGCACCATCACCCGAACAGGCCGACCGACAGCGTCAAACTTCGTGCCGCTGACAACAGTCTCCCCGCCGCCGCCGAGACCGATGCCGTAGGTCAGGTAGTTGTCGCCGAATCCGTCGAAATGCCTGCGCGTTACCATCCACCCGTTCAGGCTGTTGCGCGCCGACTCCTCGACAAAGTTACCGGCATCTTCTTCGACACTCTCGTCGGCATACAGTCCGTAACGGTATCTGAGCAAGGCGGTTCCAAACTTATTGGAAACTGACGTAAGCCGTCCGCCCGTATAGGAATACTGACGGATTTTACCACTCGACAGCTCGCTACGCGTACATCCGACAAGCGGCTGATACTCATATTTGTTTTTCAGCCCGGTGCCTTCCACGCATGTCGACAGCAGGTTGTCGTGGGTATCCCATGTGTAGTTCATGGCGATACCGCCTGCATTCACGATTCTCACGTGGTGGCCGTCGGCCGTATAGGCCGTAAAATACTGCGCGTCCATCAGCCGTCGGCCCGGTTTGCCGAGAGTTACTGCCACAGGACGGGTGATTTTCTTGCCGTTGCGCCCGACAAACTGTCCGTAATAATAATTTTTCTGAACAGAGTCGATGCCGTTTGAAATCCATTTTTCCATTACCGGGAGGTTTTTCATATTGCCTGAGGTCGCTATTGTCTTGAGCAGTCCGCGGCGTATGTTGGCGGCATAACAACGGTAGTTGGCAAAACTGTCACTACCACACTTTATTATTGTCGCCATGAGGTTGCCGTTCAGTGCCCGCTGCAACGAATCACCCTCGAAACGGGGAAACCCTACCGGATCAAGGGCAATAAACGATTTGGTTTCAAGATTGTATAAGTCCCGTGTTTCAGGGCTGAGATCATATTCCATCCGAGCGACGACACGCCGGGTATTACCATCGGGATAGAAACGCTCCGTGATTATAGAGTCGCAAAAGCGGCGATAGGTGGACGTGTATGTGTTAAAATAGGAAAAATCGTTGATTGACTCATAGTTTTCTTTTTCTCTATTCCCGTACCGGAACTTGCGACGCGGACTCTCGCAGAAAAAACCGGTCAGATAGGTTGTATCCGAGTCGATGGAATATACCCGTGTCTCCCGCTCGGCCATCTTGAGGTTTCCGGGAGTTCCTCGGTAAGTAATCCGCTGTTTCAGCGGGACATTGTCGCCCACAACCTCTATAAATGAGCCTCGCGACAGGCGTTGAGAATACAAAAGATAGGATATGGCAATACTTCCATAAGGCTCAACACCCACATAATTCCAGTCCCCGTCCTCCCCTATCCGGCGGCCCCCTCCTGAGAATGGAAACGCACACCGGGAGGTGTCATAGACATATTCGGTAACAATCGGGGTTTCGATACCGGTACCGCTGACTGTTTCTCTTGCTTTGCCAAAATAAGTCACGGCATCTTCAACAGGGAATCCCTGAAGGCGGGATGAGGAAGTCAACGTCACCCCGATAGAATATACGTCACCTATCGGAAACTGCGACCCGAAGACTTTTGTGTATGTGCCCGATTGCGCGATGTAATCTGCCTTTTCGACATATTTAAAGTCTATGTTGCTGACTGCGTCAGAATAATCAAATTGTCTCACACGTTTTCTCCATGTCAACGGGTCGTCAACAGTTATTTCCGAGACAGCCACGCCGTTAGCGTATGTCACATCCCCGTGCCCGGCACCGCACACTTTGGGTTTGTAGCGGAATGTTGTCACACATCCCATGATATCGGTCATGGAGCTGATCGACCCGGCCTCGGCGTATGTGTTGGGGGTGCGGAATCCGGAAATATCCCCATGCTCATCAAGCACGCTGCGGTTGTCAACGCTCCTTAGATATCCGTTGCAATACCCGAAGTAATCGCGGCTCGGGGTAGACGGCATCGATTTGTAGTCAAAATCCCGGCGGTCAAGCAACACGTTGTCGGCTGTGATTTCGACCGCGCCGAGAGTGCGCCTCCCATCTGAAAGATGACTGTATTCAAATGCGGCCTCGCGGATGCATTTTGACTTGTCGGGTGTGAAGATTTTTACCACTGTAATATATTTGGCTGTACCGTTGTACGCCGAATGCGGCCGTTCTGTCTCATGCGTGAACTCCGCTACAGCATTGCGGGTTGTAATGCGTTTTAGGACGTGCTGGTTAAGGGTTGTGACAAGGTGTTTGTCGTTTAACTCGGCTTCCCCTGACGAAACCTGCGATATTATCCCGACCTTTTTGGTGGCGGTGTTCCACCAATAACCGGTACGGTTTAACTTATGTGTGTTGTTTTTCTGCCACTCACATCCGGTTTCATACTCAAACGTGATTTCATCCCGACCCTCCGGCAGAACGATTTTACTGAGATACCACGCGGATGTCGCTTCATAGTCAGCCAAGAAATAAAGGGAGGTAATCATGCCGGGGATATATTCATACTTGGTACCCTCCTGCCCGGTATAGTGATATGTGATACCCTCGGGGGTCGTTATTGTAAAACCGACATATTGGCCTCCTGAATGTTTAATTGAAATGTCGACCCCTGTTTCGGGGAGCATTATTATGTCGTAAGGACCCTTGACGAAGAAACTGCCGCTGTAACCGGGAACGTTATAATAGAAACGGTCACGGTTGGTGTCAACCTGATTATGAAGGTATTTCAGGAAGTTGTCAAGCGTCGTCTTGGACGGGTAGCTTGTATCAAGTTCAAGAAACCCTTTAAATTCATCGGGAAGTCCGTTTATTTTTCTTGAGACACAACCTCCACCGACAAGAGTCCATCCGAGCCCCACATCTCCGGGCATATCGTCGACTTTTATACCCCCGGTGTGATAACTCAGGGCAATCGGCCACGAAAAGTCACCGACCTGAAGCGTGTAAACAGGAATCTGGATGCCAAGTGCACCCGTCGAATAAGACACGGGGCAGTCGATATATCGGTTAAGAGCAGCAGGGCCGGGAGAAGGCTCGACAATCTGGTCTTTTAGCGATCTCGGCACCTCGAAGTCTCGTGGCGAGGCGGTATAAGAGCCGCCACTGTCATCAAGTCCGGGGTGTGCCGATGTGCCGGTTATATCGGTATAACGATGGCTGAGGTCGGCCCGGCAGACATGGCTGTTAGACACCATAAGAACCGCTAAAACTGTTGCAATAAATAAACGTAATGAGAACTTTTTTATATTCATAAGGAGAGGTTAATGATTAAGCGCAAATATAATCGATTCTATTGCAATTTACAAGTTTTTACTCAAAAAGTTAAAATTCAAATAGCACATTACCGGGAATGAAATCTGCCATCAGTGCAACTTTGCGTCGGGGACGGTTGTTGTTATTGTACAAAGATTTGGATTTATGAGAGAAAATGAGCCTAAAGAAAAGGTGGTGGTTGTCGGGGGAGGTTTTGCCGGATTGAATCTCGTAAAACGTCTCGACAAGTCACGCTTTGACATAAGCCTTGTCGACCGCAACAATTATCACGGTTTCCCCCCGTTGTTTTATCAGGTAGCGTCATCGGGTCTCGACCCGACAAGCATCTCCTTTCCGTTGCGACGCGAGATAAAAAAGAGGGGGAAGGGCGTAAGATTCCATATAGGTGATGTCGCTGAAGTAGATGTAACCCGGAAAGTTGTCATCACCCAATATGAGGAAATACCATATGACAAGCTGATTCTTGCCGTCGGAACGACCAACAATTTCTTTGGCAACGACAAATTAATCGAACAGGTGTTCACATTGAAATCAACCGACGAGGCAATCCGCTGCCGCAATGAGATTCTTGACCGCTGTGAGAGAGCCGCTATTGAGCCGGATGCAGAAAAGCGCCGCCGACTGATGAGCTTTACCGTTATAGGGGGCGGCCCTGCGGGGGTCGAGATTGCCGGTGCGCTCGGCGAGATGAAGCGTTATATCCTGAAACGTGATTATCCCGAAATTCCTATGGAGGATGTTTCGATTCGTCTTATCGAAGGATCAGACAGGTTATTGCATACCATGAGCGAAAAATCGTCGCAGGATGCATTTCGCGATTTGAAGTCTCTACTCGTCGACGTCAAGCTCCAACATGTAATGAAGGAGTATAACGACAATGTAATCACACTTGAAGACGGCACCGCGATTTATTCCGAAATGGTCATTTGGACAGCAGGGGTTACAGGCACTCCGTTCAAACTGACCGGTACCGAGGTGAAACGCGGCCCGGGAAACCGCTTGGTCACCGATGAATATTGCCGTGTAAAAGGTCTTGACGGGATTTACGCTATCGGAGACATCGGTTATACAGAAACCCCGCTCTACCCTCGCGGGTATCCCCAATTGGCCCAAGTCGCAATCCAACAGGGCAAATTTCTCGCCGGAATGCTTAACGGCGGCCCCACAAAGCCTTTCAGGTATGCCGACAAAGGCTCAATGGCCACAATCGGACGCAACCGGGCGGTAGCCGACATAAAAGGCCTCCACTTTGACGGATGGTGGGCGTGGATGGTATGGATGTTTGTCCATCTGATTTCTCTGTTGGGAATGAGAAGCAAGCTCAACGTGCTGTTGAACTGGATGTGGTCCTATTTCACCTATAACACAGCGTTGCGCCTGTTGCTCAGAGGCTCGCAGTATCCGTTGAGAGGCTCGATGTGGGATAAAAATTAGACTATAATTAGAACTTAAAGAAATATCGGATTATGAAAAGAACAGGTGTTTTTTACGGAACAACGACAGGCAATACCGCCGAAGTGGCAAACTATATCGCCAAGTGCCTTGACATAAAATCAGCCGACGTTCACAATGTTTCATCTACCGCCCCTTCTGCTGTCGGCGATTATGACCTGCTGATACTCGGCTCAAGCACTTGGGGAAGTGGCAGGATGCAAGATGACATGGCCAATTTCATTGACGGGCTCGAAGCTCTTGACCTCAAAGGGAAAAAGATAGCATTATTCGGTTGCGGCGACGAGACTATGAGCGATACCTTCTGTAACGCTGTCGGAGAATTGTACAGCAGATTGCAGAAAACCGGCGCAATGTTTATCGGCGCATTCAACACCACCGGATACGACTATAATGTCACCAAAGCCGAAGTCAACGGAGTCATCGTCGGGTTGCTGATTGACAACATGAACCACGGCGACCAGACTGAAAAGCGGGTCAAAGAGTGGTGTGACGAGCTGAAAAAAGAGCTATAACAGATAAAAATGTTACAAAAAGCTAAAATGTTTTGCTGTTGTCGGAAATAATTCTTAAATTTGCACCTCAAATTGTGGAATAACAAAAAGTAAACATACAACGGCAATGAAAAGAACATTTCAACCTTCTAACAGAAAGAGAGTCAACAAGCACGGCTTCCGTGCCCGCATGTCAACCCCCGACGGCCGCAAAGTGCTTGCACGTCGCCGCGCAAAAGGCCGCGCTCGTCTGACAGTTTCTGACTCTATCGCCGGCAAGTAATTCCTGCCCCCGATTACAGAGAACTCTTAATTTGCCGCCAATGGATTTTTCCACTGGCGGCAAATTTATTTTTGCTGTCAGCAGCCCGCCTGCAACATGCGCTGATAGATGTAAGCGTCACGATAGGAGCTGTTCCTACGAAGCCAAGAACGCAAACGGCCTGAAATCGTGTAACCTACCGAAGAAAAAAGCGCCCGACTCGCAACATTATCTTCCGGAACCACGCAATAAAGCTGGTGCAACCCGAGCCGGGAGCAACAATATCGTTCCATGAGCCGCAATGCCGCCGCACCATATCCGCACCGAGCAAATGCAGAATCTATCAGTATCCCTATCGCACTGCGGCAATTTACCGGGTCATAGTCATAGAGGTCAACAGTGCCTATGGCCTCCCGGGTAGAATCGAGAGAGACCATCAGACGCAACTGGCGCGCTGTAAAAATGTTCCCGTCATAATTTTCTATATAATCGACAAGCTGTTGACGAGAGAATGGAGCGATTGTCAGCCCCACTTCCCATAACTCGGTGTCATTTTCCCACCTATATAATATATCGACATCCCCGGGTTCAAGGGCCCGGAGGGAGATCACGCCATCACAAAGCAATTGCATACTCACTTACTTTTTGGAAAAACTGTCAGTAAACAACGTGCGATTGAGCAGTGAACGGCCAAGAGTAATCTCATCAGTGTACTCTATCTCGTTTCCCACCGACACACCGCGCGCAAGTTGCGTGATGCGGACATCCGTAAAAGGCGCCAGCTTGCGATAGATATAAAAATTGGTCGTCTCCCCCTCCATCGTCGCGCTCAGGGCAAGTATAACCTCCTTTACGCCTTCCTCCCCGACGCGCTTGACGAGAGAGTCTATTTCAAGCAATTCAGGGCCGATGCCGTCCATCGGGGAAATCACACCCCCGAGCACATGGTACAATCCCGAAAACTGGCCCGTATTCTCGAAACTCATTACATCTTTCACACTCTCGACCACGCAGACTGTCGAACGGTCACGGCGAGGCGACGCGCAGATGGGGCATATATCGGTTTCGGATATGTTATGACATGTGCGGCAATATTTCACGCCGCGACGCATCTCGATTATAGACTGGCCGAGAGCGACTCCGACATTTTCGTCGCAACGCAGCAAATGCAGCGCGAGACGCAAAGCGGTCTTGCGCCCGATTCCGGGAAGTCGCGACAACTCGGTCACGGCATTTTCAAGTAATGTTGAGGCAAATTCCTGTTGCATAACAGCCGCAAAGTTAGACCAAAATGTCCAAATAAACAAGGTATTAAGCGGCACGACAAGCGGGTTTTCGATTAAACGTTTGGTATTAAGGATATAAATGTTTAATTTTGCAGTCGCAATTTTAAGCACTGACGCTAAAAAATGGAAATAATACGCACAGTCGATGAGCTGCGCCGCCGAGTGGCGGACGCAAAAGCTCAGGGACGCACAGTGGGACTTGTTCCCACGATGGGCGCACTTCACGCGGGCCACGTTTCACTTATTGAAAAGGCTCGCGGCGACAATGATATTGTTGTGGTGAGTGTTTTTGTAAACCCCACTCAGTTTAATAACCCGGAGGACCTGAAGACCTATCCCCGCACCGAGGAGGCCGACGTGGAAAAGCTTATTGCCGCCGGAGCCGATTACGCTTTCATCCCGAGCGTGGAAGAAGTTTATCCCGAGCCTGACACACGAGTCTTTGACCTCGGCCCGGTTGCCGAAGTCATGGAAGGAGCCATGCGCCCGGGACACTTTAACGGCGTGGCACAGATAGTCAGCAAACTCTTCGACATGGTGCGCCCCACCCGGGCATATTTCGGAGAGAAAGACTTTCAGCAGATTGCAGTCATCCGCCGTATGGTAGAGATTGAGGGATTCGACCTCGAAATCGTGGCCTGTCCCATAAAGCGCGAGACCGACGGCCTTGCAATGAGCAGCCGCAACGTCAGACTCACCCCCGAGCAACGGCTTGTCGCACCCGCAATACACCGCACACTCGAAGGAAGTCAGTCATGGGCAGCCGAACACACCGTGGAACAGACCAAGCGGTATGTCACCGACGAGTTAAACTCGCTGCCACAGCTTGAGGTGGAATATTATGAAATTGTCGACGGCAAAACCATGCAGCCTATTTCTGACTGGGACGAGACAACCGAGCCTGTCGGGTGCGTGACTGTCTATTGCGGCAACGTCAGACTTATTGATAACATTAAATATCCGACCCGGCGATGACACTTGAAATAATGAAGTCCAAAATTCACCGTGTGACGGTGACACAAGCCCGCCTCGATTATATCGGGAGCATAACGATTGACCGCGACCTCATGGACGCAGCCAACATCTTTCCCGGGGAGCGCGTTTATATCGTCGACAACAACAACGGCGAGCGTTTCGACACTTATGCCATTGCCGGCGAGCGCGGGTCAGGAGTAATCTGTCTGAACGGCGCGGCAGCACGCAAAGTACAGGTCGGAGACATCATAATTATTATGTGCTATGCCGGAATGACTCCCGATGAGGCGCGCGACTTTACTCCTGCCGTCATATTCCCCGACACAGCGACCAACCGACTCATTAAATAATAACGAAATATAACCCACCCCATATCCCAAGGACAACGACATGTTTGAAAATCTAAGCGAAAGACTTGAACGCAGCTTTAAAATCCTGAAAGGTGAAGGCAAAATCACCGAAATCAACGTTGCCGAAACACTGAAAGATGTGCGCCGCGCACTTCTCGAAGCCGATGTCAACTTCAAAGTAGCCAAGCAGTTTACCGACGAAGTAAAGGCAAAAGCGCTCGGTCAGAACGTTATCAACGCCATCAAACCGGGCGAGTTGATGGTCAAGATTGTCCATGACGAGCTTGCTCGTCTCATGGGCGGCGAGGCTGCCGGCCTGAATCTGTCAGGCAATCCTGCCGTAATCCTCATGTCGGGACTTCAGGGATCGGGAAAAACAACATTTTCGGGCAAGCTTGCAAAAAAACTAAAGAGCGAGCAGGGCAAACGCCCGTTACTTGTGGCCGCTGACGTTTACCGCCCTGCCGCAATCGAGCAGCTCAAGGTTTTGGCATCGCAAATCGACGTGCCGGTCTACAGCGAGGACGGCAACAAAAACCCGGTGCAGATTGTAGAGAACGCAATCCGACATGCCAAGGCCAACCACCTTGACCTCGTCATTGTCGATACTGCGGGCCGTCTTGCTGTCGACGAAGAAATGATGCAGGAAATTGCGGCCATCAAGAACGCGGTAAAGCCGCAGGAGACACTTTTTGTCGTTGACTCGATGACCGGTCAGGACGCGGTCAATACCGCCAAGGAGTTCAATGACCGCCTTGATTTTGACGGTGTCGTATTGACCAAACTCGACGGTGACACCCGTGGTGGTGCCGCGCTTTCAATACGCACTGTCGTTACGAAACCTATAAAGTTTGTCGGCACAGGAGAGAAACTCGATGCCATCGACCTGTTCCACCCCTCGCGCATGGCCGACCGTATTCTCGGCATGGGCGACATCGTCTCCCTTGTAGAGCGTGCCCAAAACGCCTATGATGAAAAAGCCGCCCGCGAATTACAGCGCAAAATTGCAAAAAACCAGTTCAATTTCAACGATTTCCTCAGCCAAATCCAGCAAATCAAACGCATGGGCAACCTCAAGGATCTTGCGTCAATGATTCCCGGTGTCGGAAAAGCAATCAAGGACATTGATATTGACGACAACGCGTTCAAGAGTATCGAAGCAATCATCTACTCGATGACTGCCGAAGAACGACAAAATCCCGAAATAATCAACAGCAGCCGCCGTCGCCGCATTGCCGCCGGATCAGGCACCGACATTCAAGAGGTAAACCGTCTCATCAAGCAGTTTGAAGAAACACGAAAAATGATGAAGGCTGTTTCAGGAATCAAGAACCCCATGTCGATGATGCGCAACATGCGCAATCTTCGTCGCCGATAATCACGAATTTCAAAAAATTAAGACATGACACTTATTGACGGAAAAAAGATAGCCGACGACATCAAGCGTGAAATAGCAGCCGAAGTTGAGCAAATGGTGGCCGAAGGGAAACGTCGTCCCCACCTTGCCGCAATTCTCGTGGGACATGACGGAGGCAGCGAGACATACGTCGCCCATAAAGTCAAAGCATGCGAGACTTGCGGGTTTACCTCTACCCTCCTCCGTTATGAGGAAGATGTCACCGAGGAGGACTTGCTTGCCGCGATTGACCGCCTTAACCGTGACGAAGATGTTGACGGATTTATCGTGCAACTCCCGTTGCCCCGCCACATATCCGAGCAGCGCATCATCGAGGCGATAGATTATCGAAAGGATGTCGACGGATTCCACCCCATCAACGTGGGACGCATGTCAATCGGCCTCCCGTGCTTCCTCTCGGCTACTCCTGCCGGCATTATCGAGTTGCTGCGCCGTTATGACATCCCTACCCGTGGCTCTCGTTGTGCCGTTCTCGGTCGAAGCAACATCGTCGGCAAACCGGTGGCTACCCTCATGATGCAGAAAGCCAATCCGGGCAATGCCACTGTGACGGTGCTGCATAGCGCGTCAAAAAACCTCAAGGAAATCTGTGCCGAAGCCGACATCATCATTGCCGCTCTCGGAAACCCCGGCTTCGTCACCGCCGACATGGTCAAGCCCGGAGCTGTGATTATCGACGTGGGGACGACCCGTGTCGAGGATTCGACAAAGAAAAGCGGATTCCGTCTGCGCGGAGATGTCGACTTTGAAAACGTGGCCGAAAAATGCTCGTTCATCACCCCGGTTCCCGGCGGAGTAGGCCCCATGACGATTGTCTCGCTCATGCGCAACACCCTCCTTGCCGCCCGTCACGAAATCTACAAGTGATGTCGTGATATTCAACAGTCTCCTAATATCGTTACTTTCACTTCTGCTCAGCAACGAGCAGGCCGAAATAGTATTTGCCGGGGACGCTATGCAGCATCAGCGACAGCTTGATGCCGCACAGCGTCCTGACGGTTCTTACTGCTATGACGGGTGTTTTGACGCCGTAAAGCCCTACATCGAATCGGCCGACTTCGCGGTAGTGAATCTGGAGACTCCGCTCGGAGGCGCCCCCTACTCCGGTTATCCGATGTTCTGTGCCCCTGACAGCTATCTCGACGCACTGACCGATGCAGGCTTTGACCTCATGCTTGCAGCCAACAACCATTGCTTGGACAGGCATGACCGAGGGGTTGTCAGAACAATCAGCCGGTTTGAGAAACGGGGCATCCCCCACGTCGGTATATATCGCAGCCAAGCTCACCATGACAGCATATCGCCTGTAATCAGCGACATCAACGGGTTCAAAGTCGCATTTCTGAACTATACTTACGGTACTAACGGTATCGAACGAAAAACGCCGGTCGAAATTGACTATATCGATCGCACCCTCATTGCAAAAGATGTCGAAAATGCCCGTAAAAAAGGCGCTGAAATTATTGCGACATGCATCCACTGGGGCGACGAATATCATCTTGTACAGAATAAAAGTCAGGAAAACCTTGCCGACTACATCAGCGACCTCGGTGTGGATTTAATCATCGGCGGTCACCCGCATGTGATTCAGCCGATGGAGATGCGCTACAACCCGAAAACAGGGAAAAATGTGTTTCTTGTGTACTCGCTCGGAAATTTCATCTCGGGAATGAGGACTGCCGACACCCGCGGTGGTGCGCTCGCCCGTGTCGTGCTGAAAAGAGACATGGCAGGCCAAGCAGTCGTTGACTCGGCATCCTATCGTCTTGTTTTTGTTCAGCCACCGCTAAAAGCGGGTGACAATTTCAGACTTTTCCCGGCTGAAAGTGACGAGATTTCCCCTGCATGGATAAATGCACGAAACGCATTTGTAAAAAATGCAGTCAAGACATTTGACGCTCATAACAAGAACGTTCAACGCGACACAACTTCCATAATCACACACCGTTAACTTCGGTCAGATATTTCCAGAAACGATGCGGCATATCCTGACGCTGCTTGCGAGGGTTAGTGCGCTCGGGAATGGCAGTAGCGTTAAAATAAGTGCGCCACAGCTTTTTAAACATGGCTTCATCGGCATCGGCGATTGTCTCGTCAAGATTGCCTGTCACCATGTGGGGAGCATCAGAAGACAAGACAATGCGGTGCGACTCTTTGCCGTCATAAAAGAACCCATAATCCCGAATGCGGTCGTAAATTATAAACCGGCTGTCGGCAAACCGGTCGACAAAATGCCCTATTGCAAGCGGCAACACGTCATACAGCGGTTCAATCATGGCGAAATAGGTTCCGTTTACCGCTTTTTGGAAACGGACAAACTGCCTCATGCGGGACGCCTCGTAGCTGACTTTCCGGCTGTTGTTCAAGACTGCGAGCACGTCGGCATCACCAAAATCACCCTCGATACGGATTTCTGAAACCATGGCACGACAGATGAACCGAAACAAGGTTGAATAGAATGAAACCTCCACAGGAGCATAGAGAAAACTTTTCACAAGCGAGTTCAGGACTGTCCGAGACATGCATTTCTCCAGTTTTAGCCAAACCCGACGTGCGTGAGCCAATTCTGTATCGACATGCCGCATTGCGTCAAGGCAGAACAAGGGTATTTCATCCCAAGTCCGAAGCACCTCCGTCACATCCTCTTTCCTCGCAAAAGCGTCGAAAACGCAACTGAGCAATCCGTCAAATGTCCCGTCAAACGTATATAACATAACCTTCCCTATTTTAAAACAGACTGGGATAACGGTCAACTGTGCGGCGGGACGGCCCCGACGGCAGCATGAGGCGGAGTTTTACATACTCCGGAGAAAGGTCGCCGATTACAGCCGACGGCAATTCACGGCACACTATAAAATATTGTGCCCGCTTTAAGACTACACCGATTTTCTTCAGATGATCACTGCCGAGCGCGCGGTAACGCCGGGCGTTAACAATCAGATTGGCCGATTTAACCCCTATTCCGGGAACCCGCAACAGCATTTCATAAGGAGCCTTGTTGACATCGATCGGAAAAAATTCAGGGTGTCGCAACGCCCACCCGATTTTAGGGTCCACATCCAAGTCAAGGTTGGGATTCTTCGGGTCGACAAGCTCGTCGGCTCTGAATTGATAGAACCGCATAAGCCAGTCAGCCTGATACAAGCGATTTTCCCGCACAAGCGGCGGTTGTTTCAGTGCCGGAAGACGGCTGTCGTAGGTGTTTACCGAAACATACCCCGAATAATAGACGCGCCGCATTGACTTGGCCCTATACAGCGAAGATGAAAGAGTCAATATGTCATGGTCGGTATCGTCACTCGCACCGACAATCATCTGCGTGCTCTGTCCTGCCGGGATAAAGCGTGGGACATGAAGAAGTGACCGCCTGTCCTCGCGGTTTTCAAGAACCGCCGTGTTGATATACTTCATCGGTTCATAAATGTTTTTATGATTTTTTTCGGGAGCGAGATATTGCAATGATTTCTGCTTGGGAATCTCGACATTGACGCTCATGCGGTCGGCATACCTCCCGGCAAGGTTTATCAGCTCAAGCGACGCACCCGGGATACCCTTCAGGTGAATGTATCCGTTAAAACGATGAACCTCACGCAGCTCCTTGGCCACCTGCACCATGCATTCCATTGTAAAATCTGGATTCTTGACAATGGCCGAGCTCAGAAACAGCCCCTCGATATAGTTGCGCCTGTAAAATTCAATAGTGAGATTGACCAGTTCCTTGACCGTCAAGGTGGCACGAGGGATGTCGTTGCTTCTGCGGCTGATGCAGTAGGCGCAATCATAGAGACATACGTTGCTCATCATGACCTTCAACAAAGAAATGCACCGCCCGTCAGCAGCGAAACTGTGACACACCCCGATGCCGCCGACTGTATTACCAATACCCTTGTCTTTGTTGTTGCGAACAGTGCCGCTTGACGAGCATGACACATCGTAACGTGCTGCCTCGGCCAATATTTTAAGTTTGTTAAGTGTCGATTCTGTCATCTGAGCATCTGCTTTTTCATCTGCAAAGGTAACAATACCCCCGTGTCAGCATCACCGCCATCCGTGTTAAAATATATTAACGGTATTAATGCGCTGTTTCAACATAATTTCGTATCTTTGCCGAATCAATAGCTAATTCAGGTATACTGCCATGTCACCACACATACCCAAATCAGGGCAGAGGCTGCTATCTCTCGACATCATGCGCGGCATAACCGTGACCGGAATGATTCTCGTAAACAATCCGGGAAACGGAGATTGCTCGTATGAGCCATTACACCATGCTGCTTGGAACGGCTTGACGCCTACCGACCTCGTGTTTCCGTTTTTCATGTTTATCATGGGAATCTCGACCTACATGTCGCTACGAAAAAGCGACTTTCGCCCGAGCATACCCTTAATTGTGAAAATCCTGCGACGCTCTGTCGTCATTTTTGCAATCGGTCTAGCAATCACTTGGTTCGGACTGTTTATGCGAGGCATCAACTCCGGCGCAGAAGTTCTCGCTGCCGCACTCGATTTCAGCCATCTGCGCTTGCTCGGAGTCCTTCCCCGACTTGCCCTGTGCTACTGCGTGGCTTCGATTGTCGCTGTCACATTGCGGCACAGATACTTACCGTTTTTAGTGGTCACCCTGCTTGCCACCTACACTGCAGTGCTGCTCGCAGGCCACGGATGGGAATTTTCCGGCGACAACGTCATTTCGATTGTAGATCATAAGGTGCTCGGGGCCGACCACATGCACACAACACGCGTCGACGGCGTGGCAATGAAGTTTGACCCTGAAGGATTGTTAAGCACACTGCCCTCCATCGCACATGTGCTTATCGGGTTCTTGTGTGGTATGACAATCATGTCTACATCGTCCAACCGAGATCGCATAAACAGACTGTTTATCATCGGAACGGTTCTGACATTCGCCGGTCTCCTTCTCAGTTACGGACTTCCAATCAACAAACGCATCTGGTCACCGACTTTTGTGCTCACGACGTGCGGCATGGCGGCCTCGCTTTTGGCACTTCTTGTCTGGGCAATCGACATCAAAGGATGGAAACGTTGGACCCGCTTTTTTCATGTGTTTGGCGTAAATCCGCTGTTTCTTTATGTATTGTCCGAGGTCATGGAAATCTCCTTCGGATATGAATGCATCACTGTCGGCGCAGAAGTTCTATCGGTAAGAGACATTTTATTCGGATGGTTTTATAGTCTTCCGGGATTTGCGCCTTCGTTCGCATCCCTCTGTTACACCATTGTGTTTGTGTTGCTCAACTGGCTTGTAGGCCTATTCCTTTACCGAAAAAACATCTATATAAAGATATGACGATAAAAACATTGGCATCTTTTGCCGCTTTGCTTCTAACAGCATCTTGCAGTTCGCCCGACCACGCGGCCAATGAAAATGAAGAAACCGCGTCACCGGAATTCCACACCGGCGACTTGGCCATTTTCGAGCTTTGTGGCCGAGTCAGGAACGTAACCAAGACAACATATCACAAAGTAACGCTGATCGACGGAGACAGCCTGTCGATTGACACTAATGCCGTCAACAGGGTTGAAACCAAAATTTATTTCGACTCTCTCGGCCATTACGTCAAGCGTCGCAACGAGCGCATAGAGCGTGATTCAGAAGGCCGCATTATCAAGTGGAGCGACGGGCGACCAAACATAAAAGGGCTGCATGGCGGCTTTCTCCGCGACACATTGAGATATAATCATGTCTCGGAAAATCTCGTGGAAAGTTCCGGAATGGGACAGTTTGCCACGACAATCTATGATGACAACCACCGCATCATAGGCCAGTATACCAATCCGTTGTCTAATCAAAACCGCGGAGACATAGGCTCATGTTTCAACATATACCGTGCTGAAGACAATCATGGAAACTGGACCGAGAGACTGACAGTGTGGGTTACCCAAGGCGAGTCCGAAATACCGCACGTCAGCTACACAGTCGACACCCGTGAAATAATTTATTATTAAATAACTACATAATAAAGACAAGTGTTTGCCGTTTTATAAAAGAACATTAACTACAACCAATCGGTGTCCTGAAATTGTAATGGACTTTACTTCAATTTATGAATGGGATTTCACATTACTGCGCGGGCATTGTATTCATGAGATACATATATGAAATTCAGAACTATAAAGTTGTCAGTAGCTATCGCCGCCCTCTTGGTAACGGGTGCTTGCAGCTCTCCGAAGACCAATCTTTCATATTTTACCGACATGCGAGACAATATTGAAGGATCTGTTTCCCGCAGTGATTATTCAATCAGAATCCAGCCTGACGACGAGCTTTTCATATCGGTCACGTCACTTGTCCCCGATGCCACAGCGATGTACAATCTGCCTGTGGCAAATCCGGCGACGAATAAAGACATGATTACTCAATCGAGCGCACGGCAACAGACCTATATCGTCAACCGCGACGGGAATATTTCATTCCCTGTTTTGGGCACGCTCCATGTTGCCGGGATGACTACCTCGGAACTGGCCGATATGCTGACTTCAAAAATCGGGAAAGATGTGACTGACCCGACGGTGAAAGTATCTCTCATGAATTTCAAGGTAAATGTCATGGGTGAAGTTAAGAATCCGGGCGTGGTGCCTGTAAACAACAACGAGAGAATCTCGATTATAGATGCGATTGCCGCGGCCGGTGATATGACCGAGTATGGAAAACGCGAAAACGTGTTGCTGCTGCGTGAAGTTGATGGAAAAATCGAGTATCATACCCTCAACCTCAATGATGCATCAATTATCTCCTCACCCTATTATTACTTGAAACAAAACGATGTAATAATTGTCGACCCCAACCAGATCAGAAAAGACAATGCCCGGTACAACACGCAGAACAGCTATCGGCTGCAAGTTATTTCCTCAATAATCAGTGCTTCATCGGTTATAGCGTCTCTCGTTATTGCCCTTGCCGTGAAGTAATCTAATTGTCGTTTAAAGAAACATCATCAATTTTATGAGACATAACGAAAAGAGACACGACAGCGACCTCATAGACTTCCGGGCAATCCTGCAAGACTATATCAGCCATTGGTGGCTTTTTGCCCTATGCATCGTTGGCTGCACCGCTATCGGTTTTGTATTTGCAAAAGTGCGCCTTGACAAGTATGAAGTACGCGCCAATATATTGATTTCTCAAGATGACACCAGCAACGGCAACCCCATGGCCGGCCTTGGATCTCTCGGAAATCTGTTCAGCTCAGCAAGCGTTGTGGACGACGAGGTTTTTATCGTCTCCTCTCACTCGCTTATGCGTGATGTGATAAAGAAACTCAATCTGAACAAGACCCATATAGTAAAAAACAACCTTCTCACCAAGGTGTTCCGCTATCAGGACTTCCCGGTCGAGGTTTACACCGACCCGGCAATAGCCGATACCCTCAGAACCAACATCGCCTTTAATGTCAAGGTTTCAGACAAAGGCAACATCACTGTCACTCCGATTATCAAAGGTGAAAAAGAGCCTAAAATCAAGGCTGATGCCTTTCCGGTGACAGTAAATACCGTTTATGGCGATTTTATCATCAACAAGACAAAATATTTTCCCGAGGGAGAGGGCTTGAAAACTTACATCTCATTCTCGGGTTACGACGATGCGGCCGAAGACATAACTCAGGACTTGAGCATCTATGTCGCAGACAAAAAAGCCAATGCCATAGCCATGAGCATGGTTTCAACCGATGTGGATTATGCAAAAGATGTAATAAATACCGTCATCGACCTCTATAATCAGCGTGGTATCGATGACAAAAATGCCAAAAGTCAGAAAACCGCCGAATTCATTGATTCACGTCTCGAATTGCTGTCTCGCGACTTGGACTCTGCCGAAGAAACAATCGAAACCTATAAACAACGTCAGGGAATCACCGATGTAGGGGCCGAAACCGGCTACCAGATGAAAAAACGTGGCGAAATGGAGGCTTTGCTTGTCGAGGCCGAAACCCAATTGCAGATTGTAAAGATGGTGCGGGACTTTATCTCGGATCCGGCAAACGCATATTCGCTCGTGCCGATGACCACGGTGACAGCAGATGCAACCGAAGCCATTAAAGCCTATAACGACTTGGTTTTGAAACGCATCGAACTTTCCCAGAACGCGCGCAGCGGCAATCTTGGATTACAAGCCCTTGATTCCCAGATTGACGCGATGCGCAAAAACATCGACATATCACTTAACAAGGCGTATGAGTCGGCCGAAGTTGCCCTCAGCGAAGTAAAAAGTCAGATTGCATCTACCGAGTCAAAACTCGGACAGATTCCGACACTTGAACGTGAATACCGTGACATACAGCGTCAACGGTCAATAAAGGAACAGCTATATATATTCTTGCTGCAACGTCGCGAAGAAACAGCCATGATGCTTGCCAACTCTATCCCCAAAGGGGTCATCGTTGACGAGGCCTACTCTATTAACGAGCCCGTCGGGTTAAGCAAAAAGGTCATCCTGCTCATAGCCTTTGTCATGGGGATTTTCCTCGCACCCGTCATTCTGTATCTCCGCTCATTGTTCCGTAACAAATTCTCCACCCGCGAGGAACTGGAAAAACTCACGGCAGTGCCCATCATCGGAGAAGTTTGTTCATCCCGGGCAAAGAAAAACCTCGTTGTCACGTCCAACAACAGCTCGTCGGTGTGTGAGTTGTTCCGACTCATACGCACTAACCTCAGTTTCATCCTAAACCGCAGTGATGACAAGGTCATACTCGTCACGTCGACGATTTCCGGAGAAGGCAAATCATTTATTTCCGCTAACCTTGCATCTACCCTCGCGCTTGACCGCAAGAAAGTATTGCTGATCGGACTCGACATCCGTAATCCCAAGGTTGCCGAGTATCTTGACCTCCCTCCCCATCGCGGCATAACGGAATATCTGTCCGATGATCAAGTCTCGATTGACGACATCATCATGAAGAATCCGCTTAAAAACGGCATGGATATTATCGTTGGCGGTCCGATTCCACCCAACCCTGCCGAACTTCTTAATGAAGAAAAAGTTGACACCTTGTTTGCGGCCTTGAGAAAAATGTATGATTACATTATCGTGGATTCAGCTCCTGTCGGGATGGTCAGCGACACCTTCTCGCTCGTGCGCATAAGCGATGCGACAGTCTACGTCTGCCGCGCCGAATACTCGACAACCAAAGAGGTAGATTTCATCAACAATCTTTATGATGACAACCGCCTGAAGAAAATGACCCTTGTAATTAACGGCACAAAGGCACGGAAGGGTTATGGATACGGCTATGGCCGGAAACACGAGGACTGATTACACCGCTGCAAAATATGGCTAAAGGAGTCTACAAATGGATGGCGATCGACCGCATCGGCACGACGGCAATAACCTTTACGGGAAACATCGTGCTGGCGCGGTTGCTGACCCAGTTTGACTTTGGCCTTCTTGGAATGCTGGCCATGTTTATCGGCCTTGCCTATAATGCATCAAGCTGTGGGTTAAGTGATGGTCTGATAAACAAGGCCCACCCTACAGAGCGAGATTACTCAACTGTGTTTGTATTTAATGCCGGGATGGGCATTGTGCTTGGCTCAATGTTCATCCTATGCTCTAATATTGTCGCCAATTTCTTTGGGTATCCTGAGTTAATCGGCATAATGTGGGCGGTTGGAATATGCTTTTTCTTCAACACTTTGGTATTCACCCAAGAAACGCGTATGCGTAAAGAGTTGTCGATAAAGAAGATGTGCATAGTGCGCATCTCAGCCAGTATATGCGCGGTAGGATTTGGAATATGGCTGGCCGCAAACGGGTACAGCTACTGGGGACTCGTCTCTTGCAGAGTTTTTCTGTCGTTTTTCCTATTCGTCTTTTATATTGTCGCGTCCCGATGGTTTCCTAAAATCGCTTTTTATAAAGATTCGTTTAAGGAGTTGTTCGGCTACGGTATAAATCTCATGTGGGCTTACATGGTGACAATCATAAGCCGCTATATAAACTCCACTGTCCTCGGAACTCATTCGTCGGTAGAGTCGGGCATATATTCCCAAGCGCAAAAAATGGAAGAAGTTCCCTTTGGAATCATCGAGACAACATTCAACTGGCCGTTTTTTGCGGTCGCTGCCAATGAACTTGACCCCGTTAAGCGCAAACAGCTCTGCCGGGATATGTTACAATGGATATCACTGATAAACGTATCAGCCGGTATGTTGCTCATGCTCTTGTCGTCCCCCGGATTTCTATTCCTGTTCGGGGAAAAATGGATGAATGCCGTGCCTATATTCCGGATTCTCATCATCTTCGGCATCGCCTCGTCGCTAAAAGCATTCTTTCAGACAATATTAAAGCTCCACTCGAGAACTACCCTGATTCGCAATTATTCTATTGTTGAATTAGTCCTGCAACTCGGGTTGCTTGCCATTGCCTATCCTTATGGAATCATGGCCATTGCTTGGAGCCAGATAATTGCACTGAGCATTATCCTGTGTGTATATCTGTTTAAATACCATCGTCTTCAGGAGGAAAAATTACGGACTGTCATTGTAGATATGGTCTCACCGTTGTGTATTCCGTTTATAGCTTTTTTAATCTCTGTCGCGGGATATTCTTATTGTAATGAGGCTTTTAATCCGTTTGTGTCATGTGTGGCCCTATTGATTCTGTTCTGCAGTGCGACAGTAATTCTGTGGGAACTCTTTCCCCATCCGGTTTACCTTAAATACCGGGCGCGAGTATTATCCCATTTCAATCTAAAAAAATGACATCAGCTGTTATTGACAATATCACCGCAACCAATACGGGTAATAAGGTCGCCTTTTCCATCTCGCATCGGGACTGGCTTTATTCCTTGTTATTCCTGCTCTCTATGTCCATGTTTGGACTTCATTTCCCGTTAGGCTACCTCCTCGTACCTGTCATATTAATAAACAGCTTGGTTAGAAACCGGTATGATTTTTTAATCCAATTCATCCTGTTTTCAGTCGGATATGGATTTATCGACACCAGTTCGCTGCCATTTAAATTTGAAGACATTCTTTTATTGCTTTCGTTTGGCAGTATCATTATTGTCAGAAAACGTCAAAAGGAATTAAAGCGAGCCACACTGGCCATATTCGCCTATATCGCCGTCCTCTTGCTTTTTGCACTCATGAGCGAGGAATCACTATCGATTCAGTTCCGCATGATGAGGCGGTATATGTTTATTGTGACCATATATTTCCCACTATTGGTTTTTGCCAACAGGGAATTTGATTTAATGTATTTTTTTAGACGGATAATCGGATATTCCATCTTAATCTGTGCCCTGTATGCCGTCGATTGTTATATTTTAAATGGCTTTTTGCTTGTCCCCGGATTGAAAAAATGGGGATTTGAGGAATCCTACAGCTATCTGACCGTGATTCTCAGACCGTTGTCAATGGACTTCCCGAGGCACTATCCGCAAGGAGTCTACTTGTTGGCTCTCGCGATATATCCTCTATGCAGGTACTACAAATTAAATTCATTTCAATGGACCATCCTCTTATTAGGGATATCCAGCACAAGGACAATGTCGTTTTTCACCGGACTGCTTGTCACATATATCATTTTCATCGGCAGATGGAAAGATTTGGTTAAGTATAGTATCGGCGGGATTGTTCTGATTACCTCATTATATATCATCGATGGCTCCACCGGAGGCTTTCTGCGCGTAAAGTCGACTGTCGACCAGTTTGTCGCATTAGACACGGCGCGAGATGAAGAAGATTTATCTGAATTCGGATCAGGCCGAATGGCGCAGATTATCCCTAAATTTACCTTGTTGAGCGAGGAACATCGTGTGATGACCGGTTTCGGCTTTCTGCACCCTGAATTAACCACGATTTCTAAATATCAGATCGTCAATCCTCTCTATATCGACCAGTCACGGGCCGAAGAAGTTGCTACCGGTGTTGAAGTGACACAGGTTCAGACCATTCTTGATATAGGGGTAATCGGATTGATAATCCAGACTTTGTTTTACATATACCTGTTCTACATCATCAGGCATTTTAATGATTCCAAGTATTATATCTCAGTTCTACTTGCACTATCTATTTTCGGAATCGGCGGTTTTGCCGGTTTATGTCAGACCGATGGTGTGACATTGGTCGCCCTTTCATTTTCAGTGATATTCCTGTCAAGAACTCATATAAAATCAGCGTAAATGAAAATATTGCATTGCATGTTTGGCATGGGGGTCGGCGGAGCCGAGACCATGTTGATAGATATTATCAACCGGCAAGTGCTCACCGATAAAGTTACGCTTATAATAATAAACAACCTTTATTCCGACAATCTTTTGGCCAAGTTGAAACCTGAGGTCAGGGTTATAAAATTGAATCGAAATCCGGGGTCGAAAAATCCGTGGTGGTTGATTCGGCTCAATTATACTGTCTTATTGCTTAAACCTGATGTCATTCATGTTCATCAGAGCAACGCTGTCAAGATGCTATTGCCCGTATTTTATAACAAAGTGTGGCGCACTATTCATGATCTCAATCTGGTGCTTGCAAAGTCCGCTACAATCCGACATATCGCAATTTCTGACGCGGTCAATGAGGATGTCTCCACCCGTTATCCCGGGATTAACGTCACAACTGTTGCCAATGGCATCAATTGCGATTCTATAAGGCAGAAAGACTATTCCCATTCCCCTTCACCCGCGACCACGTTTAAAATCGTACAGGTGGGCCGTCTGGAACATTTGAAAAAAGGACAGGACATATTGTTGAAAGCGGTCTCAATACTAAAGTCACGCGGCATTGACGATATTGAAGTCACTTTTATCGGAGAAGGCGACTCGGAAGAAGAATTGAAAGGACTTGCCCGGTCGTTAGGGATAAGCGATAAGATACACTTCGACGGTATGCGGAATCGCGATTATATATATGAGCATCTCGCTGATTATGACATCATGTGTCACCCGGCTCGATATGAAGGATTCGGATTAGTAATTGCCGAGGGGGCAACTGCATTGCTCCCGGTAATAATTCCTGACTCCGGCGGCCCGTTTGAGATTCTCGGCCAAGGAAAATATTGCGAAGTCTATCCTGCAAACGACGATGCCGAGGGACTGGCTGATGCAATCCTGAGAGTAAAGAACGACTATAACCGTGCAATGGAACGAGCATTGCAGGCCCGGAAACATGTTATTGCTAATTACTCTATTAAAAACATGGTAAATAAATATCGTGAATTGTATCTATCCAAATAAAAAAAAGCTGAGCGTCAATACCGGTAAAGGCATGACGCTCAGCTTTTTTATTCCGGAATATACTCGTAGCCAAGCGAGTTGATGGTGGAAATTACCGCTTGGGAATCGGGGGAGCCGGAGACCCGGGCTGTGCCTGTGGACAGGTCGACTGACACCGAGGTCACACCGGGAAGTGTCGCAAGGTTCTTTTCAACGTTGTTTTTGCAGTGGACACATGCCATGCCTTTGATTTTGTATTCTTTAGTCATTTCGTCAGTTGTTATGTGGTTATGAGAATGATGGCGGTGGGTTATAAATGCATAGACGAGCAACACGGCAAGGATTATCGAGCAGGCGGTTTCCCACCAAGTGAAAACGGCATGGCCGTGGCAGGCGGTTATTGATTCAGCGACACGGGGCATAAACCATGATGCCGGAAGAAGATAGTCGATTATGACACCGACTGCTATGGCCGAGATTATGACCGAACCGACATATAGCATTGTCGCCCGTGATCCCATCGTGCGTCTCAGCAGGATGACTGATGCGAAATTAGCGGCCGGACCGGCCATGAGAAGTACAAATCCCACACCGGGGGTCAGTCCTTTCATAATGAGGGAAAGAGCAATCGGAATCGAGCCGGTGGCGCATATATACATCGGGACAGCCACTGCAACCATGACAATCATTGCCAATATAGGGTATCTGGCCAATCCGAGAAAGAGACTGTCAGGGACAAAGACAGTTATAACGGCTGCAATGATGAGGCCGAATACGAGCCATTTGCCCACACTCGCGACCATATCGACAAAACCATAGCGTAACGCCTCGACAAATGTCGCCATGCGGCTTTTCGCTGCGTTTTCGACTTGGGCCGGCTGAGGAACAGGACATGAATTTTCCACTACGTCATCGTGAGTCCATTTCCCCACCGCAAGTCCGCCAGCCATCGCGCCGAGCAACGCGGCAATAGGACGCGTAATCGCAAATACCGGACCGAGAAGCGAATATGTGGCCGCAATGGAATCAACACCGGTCTGTGGGGTCGCTATTAAGAACGACGTAGTGGCTGCGCCGGAGGCGCCATTACGTTTTAGTGAGATGGCTGTCGGGAGAACTCCGCACGAACATAGCGGGAGCGGGATACCGATTAAGGCGGCCTTGACGACTGTCCTCAAACCCCTGCCCGACAGATGCCGCGACATCATCTCGGGGGAAACATAGGCATGGAGTAGTCCTGCTATGAAAAAACCGAGCAGAACGTATGGCGACATCGCATTGAGAATCGATAACAGCGAATAGATGAAATGAGACATAATCGTTATTTTTAATTCACTGCAAAATTATAACGCCACCGGGAGGGTGGCGTTACACTTTTTATTAAATCAGTTGCATATTTTTGATTTCACACTTTATCGAGCGGTATCCGCGTGGCGTGTCCCGACTTATAAGCCGTGACTGTCAGGCCGGTTACCTGCTTGAACTGACGCGACAGATGTGCTACAGACGAATAGCCGGTCCTGAATGCAATTTCAGCAAGAGTCATGCCGGGCAACTCCAACAACTCTTTTACACGCTCAACTTTCTGCGCTATATGGTATTTTTCAACAGTTCTCCCCTCTTTCATCGAAAAAATGCGGCTGAGAGACTGGTAGTCGAGACCGATTGCATTTTCGAGATAGGCCGATAGTTTCAAAGGCGAACCTTCGTCGACGCGCACATATTCGATTATCGATTTTTTGACACTCTCGACAATTCTTTCCACGGGGTCAGACACCAGTTCAAAACCGATAAGGCGCAATCCCGCGTCAAGCTGCGAGAGATTCTCGGGAGTCGCAAGTGCATCGGGAAGTTCCACCCCGCCAAGTTCCACCTTGTCGGGATGGAGGCCAAGCCGCTGCATCAGGTCATGAACGGCCGAAATGCAGCGGGAACACACCATATTTTTTACTTGCAAAAACATGCCTGATTATGATTAACGGTCTTTGGGCATCGGCAGATTTCCTTGTGCTGGTTTCTTTTCGGGAGATTTGATGCCGTCTCGTTCAAGGAGAGCGTCAATAGTGGGGTCCTGTCCGCGGAAACGGCGATACAGTTCAGCCGGATTCTCCGTGCCGCCTTTCATCAATACGTTACGACGGAACGAGTCGGCTGTCTTTTGATCGAATATACCGTTTTCAAGGAACATTGCGAATGCATCGGCATCAAGCACCTCGGCCCACTTGTAGCTGTAATACCCGGCGGCATAACCACCCGAGAAAATGTGAGAGAACTGAGGTGACAGCATCAGTCCTTCTATCGGTTCAAACATAGCGACTGATTCTCCGGCTTTCTGCTCAAACGCCTCGGCATCCTCAACAGGAGCTGTAACCGTGTGCCATGCCATATCCACGAGGCCGAAATTGAGCTGGCGCAGACAAGCGTAGGCCGCTCCAAACTGAGACGAGGATATAATCTTGTCGACATATTCCTGCGGGATCGGCTCGCCGGTCTCATAGTGACGTGCAAAGCCGTCGAGGAAGGCTTTTTGAGTCAGGTAGTTCTCATTGAACTGCGAAGGCAGCTCGACAAAGTCGCGGTATACTGCTGTTCCTGAAAGGGAGGCATACTTGGTATCGGCAAGCAAACCGTGAAGTGCATGGCCGAATTCATGCAGGAAGGTTTCAACCTCATACGGGGTCAACAGAGAGGGTTTTGAATCAGTAGGTTTTGTAAAATTCATTACAATAGACACATGAGGACGAGAACTTTTGCCGTCAGCGGTATAAAACTCATCCTTAAAACCGGTCATCCATGCTCCGGGACGCTTGCTGTCACGAGGGAAGAAGTCAGTGTAAATCACACCGAGATAAGAACCGTCCTTGTCATTGACATCAAAAGCCTTGACATCGGGATGATAGACAGGAATTTCCTTGTTTTCGACAAATGTAAGGCCATAGAGTTTGGTTGCAAGGCCAAACACGCCGTCAATAACATTATTAAGCTCGAAATAAGGACGCAGTTCTTCCTCGTTGTAGGAGTACTTTTCGTTCTTTAACTTGTTGGAGTAATAGCTGTAATCCCACGGGTTTATTTTTATGGGTTTCCCTTCGAGTTTAGATGCAAAATCGGCCAGTTCCTTGAACTCGGCAATCTGGGCCGGACGATAGGCATCCCTAAGCTGATAAAGCAACTCATAAACTTTTTCGGGTGTCTGAGCCATAGTGTGTTCGAGTGAATAGTCGGCATACGTCTCAAATCCCATCAAGTTGGCAAGTTCGAGACGCGTTGCTGCAATCTCTTTGAGGATTTCGACATTGGAATATTCCCCCTTGGTGTTGCGCCCATTGTAAAGACGATAGAATTTCTCACGGAGATCAGGCCGTGACGAGTATTTCATGAAAGCCATGTAGGTAGGCTGCGCAAGTGTGAAAAGATATTCCCCTTCGCGCCCTTTCTCCTTAGCGGCAAGGGCAGCTGCCTCGACCGAGCTTTCAGGCAGGCCGGCAAGGTCATCGGCGGTAAGCCAGATTTCGTAAGTGTTCAGCTCTTTCAGCACATTCTGGCCGAAAAGAGTCGTGAGTTCTGACAAACGCGCCGACAACTTGCGATATTTCTCGCGGTCGGCACCCTGCAACAATGCCCCGCTGCGGACAAAGGAGTCGTAGGTCGTCTGCAACAGCATTGAATCCTCGGGTGTCAGATTAAACTTGGAACGGGAGTCATAGACTTGCTTGATGCGGTTCCACAAACCTTCGTTCAGCGAGATGGATGTCTGATAGTCGGAAAGTTTCGGAGTCACACGCATTGAAAGTCCCATCATTTCGTCATCGCTTAATGCCGAAAGCAATGGATAAAACACATTGAGAACACGGTTCAAGTCCTTACCTGACCGCTCAAGGGCGACAATCGTGTTGTCAAAGTCAGGTACAGAACGCTGTTTTACAATAGCGTCGACTTCCTGAAGTCCCAACTCGATTCCCCGGTCAATAGCCGGTTCATAGTCAGTTACCGAAATTTTGTCAAACGGAGTGGTTCCGTGAGGCGTAGCGGTGAAATCTTGAAAAAAAGGATTTTGTGCTTGTGTCATAAGTGCAACTGTTGATAATGTCGCTGCGATTGTTGATTTCATTATGTGCTAAAATTAATTATTTTTTAGAGTTGTAGGCTGTCCCCAATGTCGAGGCGCGTGATATGGCGCTGTCAATTACGATATTGCGCATAACCTTATCCAAGCCGGAGGGAAAAAGGGTTTTAACATCGTCATCAAATGTCGAAATGAACTTCCCATGATCAAAATTCATTGCCGCGATCGCTGACGCATATCTCTCGACAGCCTCGCGGTAATGACCGGTTACAAGTTGGAGATGTCCGGCGTTGACAAAATCAGTCGGTGACGGGTCAATCGCCAAGACCGCATCATAGTATCGCCGCGCCTTGTCATAGTCTCCGGCCAAGAGATTGCACCAAGCGAGCGGCCGGAGTGCCTTGCGTGATTTGTCATCGAGGAATTCGACTTTATAATACTGCGCCATCGCGTCTTTATAACGACGCAGGGCAAGATAACAGTGTCCGAGATTCAATGAGACTGACAGGTCATCGGGAGTCATAGCCGCAAGACGCTCATAATAAGTAGCGGCTGACTCATGATTTCCAAGCGCGCGGTGACACGCGGCTATGCGCTTTATTGTCCACCTGCTGTCACCGTTAAGCAACTCACTCTGTTCATAGAATTTCAATGCACCCTCGATGTCACCGCGTGACTGGAGGCAATAACCCATCTTTTGGAAAAGCTGTGCCGACGGGGGCATCTTAAACGACAGTCTGTCGAATATCTCGAAGGCATCGTCAAAATAGTGGCGCTTGAAGTAGAACTCCCCGACAAGACTCAGGGTTGCCTCGTCGTCAAACACAGCCGCCAGCATCGGGTGCACGATTAAGTTTACCGGAGATTCAAACGGGTTAGGAAACTCGGCACTGCGACGGAACAGTTTGAAGAAACGGTAAAGGTCCTTTACATATACATTGGCAATAGCTTCACGGGTAGCGGGGTGCGTGGCTTGCTGCGCTGACATGATCTGCTCGGCATATCCTGAAAGCTGCGACATCATCATCGAGCGTTGCGCCGTAGGCATCTGGGACAACGAAAGGACGACAGAATACTTGTCACTGTTGCAGAACACCGGCGAGTCGGCTATCGTCCGTGCAATCAGTCCTCCTTCCAGCGTGTCGCCGACGACATCGACTACCGCTGAGTGGGATGTGTGGAACGGCAAGAACCAATTGGCCAAATCATTGAAAAACGGGAATGATTTCAACTTTCCGAAAGTAGCCATCATCACATCGGCACCTTCTTCCTGCATTTCCTGTAACTCCTTCATGCGGTCGGCAATACCCGACTTCTCAAGTATCTCCTCCCATTCGGGATTTTCCTCGGGCGAAAAATCTTCAAGAGATTTTATGTCACCCATCGCCTTTTTCAGATCCGGGCCGAGCTCCATCATGCGGGGGATGACTTCGTCAGTAATTTTTCTATTTATACGGTCAGTATCACGGGTGCGTATAAACTGCATCAATGCCATTTTAACATCAGTGTTCCACTGTGGCAACTCGGTCAGGGCCGCAAAGCGGTCAAGCATCCGACGGCTCATAGACCGGTTGCGGTCATTCCACATCGACAGTAGCAACGCACAGAGTGCATATACTTCGAGCCGGTCATTCTTACGCCCTGAAGCATAAAGATTCATCAGCAGCATGAGCCTGCGCTCGTCATAATAATGCAGCTGTCCGAGCAATACCGCAGATACAAGCAATATCTTGAAATGTTCCGGTGTACCTGCATCGTCAAACACACCTTCAATGGCCGAAAAATCATCCACTGTCAAGGGATAAGTAATCCATACGAGGTTGAAAATGCGCTTCTCAGCCGCCTCTGACTGTTTCAACAATGTTTCCGAAGCCTGTTTCGGGTTGTCGGATAACGCCGCCATAGTGAGGCGGTCATTAATCTGCCTGTACTGCGTGATAAGAGCGCCGACAGCACTGTCAGACTGCATACGCTCGTAACGCAACGTGTTGAAATATAACGTTGGGGCGGAATCAATCTTGCGGGCACGTTCTACAGACACGGCCACATCACGAATCTGCCCGGCTATAGACGCAAGCATATCACCCCGCGCCGGGTCGTCAAACCCGTCAAGGGCATAACGGGTCATCAGTTCATAATCACCTCTCAACCGCTCGACACGGTCAATTTCGCGCGACATGCCGAGACCGAGCGCGCTGTTGGCCACAAGGTCGAGGGCGGCAGTGGTACGCCCGTTCCCCAGCAATCGTTCTATATCTTGTAAAATGCTTTCTTTCATCTAAAAACATGTTTCTTGTGCAAATATACACAGAATTCGCGAGACTATGGCAATAAATGGGGAATAAAGTAATGTGTTGAGAGTT
>ERZ777306.1273-NODE-1273-length-41493-cov-5.843187_pt1 | contig 41493 bp, 39 predicted proteins | sample MGYA00374966_ERZ777306 | MGnify/ENA primary metagenome ERZ777306 (study PRJEB29329, sample SAMN06343882) | mouse gut metagenome | isolation source: Mouse cecum | place: Austria: Vienna | collected 2014-11-15 ... | reverse complement strand
CCAGCCGCTCGTAGGAGAAGCGCACGTTCAGCCCTTCAGTGGCGGAGGGGTGGGTGATGGCGGAGAGCAAGAGCCGCTCGTTGCGGAACTGCCGGCAGATCAGCTCTTGGGCGCGGTCGAGCTTGGCCCGCTGCTCGGGAGTGGTTTTCACTGGACGGCCTCCTCGGCAAGGGTGGCGGCGATGACGCCGGCCACATCGGCCCGCACCGTCTCGGCCGCCTTCGCAATGCCGTTGGCCACCGCCAGCGCCCCCGAAGAGCCATGGCCCACCAAAACGGCCCCCTTAACTCCCAAAAGCGGCGCGCCGCCGTAGGTGTCGGGAGAAAGCTTCGTCTTCACTTCCGCCAAATCCGCCTTCACCAGCAAAGCGCCCACCTTGGTTTTCGGCGAGGCCATGAACACGTCTTTTATGTAACGGAAAAGGGTCTTCGACGCCCCCTCCACGGTTTTCAGCACCACGTTGCCGGTGAAGCCGTCGGTCACCACCACGTCAAAGTGGCCGGTGAGCACATCGCGCCCCTCGGCGTTGCCGGAAAATCCGGGGAGGGCCGCCTTCATCTGCCGGTGGCATTCCACCGCGAACTCAGAGCCCTTCTCCTCTTCCTCGCCGATGTTCAAAAGCCCCACCCGGGGCGCGGCAACCCCCATCAGCTGCCGCATGAACACAGAGCCCATGAGGCCGAACTGCACCAGGTAATCGGGCTTGCAGTCGGCGTTGGCCCCCACGTCCAAAAGCAGCGTGGGCCGCTCGTAGGCGGGCAGGATCTGCCCCAAGGCCGGCCGTTTGATGCCCTTGATGCGCCCCACCACCAAAGTGGCCGCCGAAAGGCAGGCGCCGGTGGAGCCGGCCGAGAAGAACCCTTGGGCCGCCCCCTCCTTCACCAGCCGGCAGCCCACCACGATGGAGGAATCCTTCTTGCGGCGCACGGCGTTGGCCGGGTGCTCGTCCATGGCAATCACCTCGGAGGCCGCTTGCGCCTTGCAGCGCTCGTGAGCGGCGGCGAAGGGCTCCACCACCTCGGGCAGGCCGCAGGCAATAACTTGGATATCGGGGTTTTCGGCCAAGACCCGCTCTATGCCGTCCAGCACCGCTTGGGGGGCGTTGTCGCCGCCCATCACATCCACGGCGATGGTTACCAATTCGGCCATAATTCTCCGTTCATAGCGAAAAGCCCCCTGGCAAACCGGCCAAATTGCCGGGATGCGAGGAGGCTCTACCGTATCGATTCAGGACTTGGGACAAGTCCCCGCGAAATGCTTACTCGGTTTCGATGACCTCACGGTTCTTGTAGAAACCGCAGTTGGGGCACACGCGGTGGGGCAGCTTCACTTCGCCGCACTGGGGGCACACGCTGCGAGAGGGCGCGTTGATAACATCGTTGCTGCTGCGACGGGCATGGGTGCGAGCACGACCCATTTTGCGCTTAGGTACTGCCATAATCGATTCTCCTTCTATGCTGCGGACCACCGTAGGCCCGTTTTGCTTCGTAAACGCACGAACCGATATGTTAACAAACCGGTTTATCGCTTGCAAGAAGTCAACACCCAATGTCCATGAACGGCAACATTGTCCGCCAGCGCACCGTACGTAAAGGTTCGTAGGGCAAACATTCTCTGTTTGCCTGGGCTGCAAGCATGGGCGGGTTGTCGGTTAGGCAGAGATAGAATCTCTGCCCTACGAAGACGGCGAAACCGCCAATCCGGAGAGGATACGGCGAAATCGCCGAAACGGGGGGGTGCGGCGAAGCCGCCGAGCCGAGGCGGGAAAACGCCGTTAGGCTTCCAGGTATCCCAGCACGGTGGCAGTGCTCACCACGCGGCTGTCGTAGCACCGGGAGAAGTACTCCAGCCCCGCCTCCTGGGTGCCGATGAGGAAGGTGCCGCAGGCATCGGCGGCCACCACGGTCTTGTAGGTGCGGAAGTAAGCGCCGGCCAGGGTTTGCAGCACGCAGATGTTGGTGTCGGCGCCGCACACGATGAGGGTGTCGGCCCCCAGCTCCCTGAGCGTCAGGTCCAAATCGGTTTGGAAGAAGCCGTCATAGCGGCGCTTCGGCACAATGTAGTCCCCCGCGCCCGCCTCCAAAAGCGCCAGCGGTTGGGCGGCATCGGTACCGGCGATGCCGTGCTCGCCCCACAGCTCCAGCTCCTTATCGAGTCCCGGCACATGGGCGTCGCAGCTGAACACCACCGGCACCCCCGCCTTGCGAGCGGCCTTTGCGATGGCGGCCGCGTTTTCGGCCATGGCTTCAAGGCCCGGCACCACGCCGCCTTCGCCCCCCAGCACGTCCACCACCAAAACAGCGGTCTTCGCCAAACCAATCTGGTCGCTTTGCTGCCATGCGGTCTGCTGGGCAACGGGCAAATAAGCCATGGGGCACGTCCTTCCGGATAGGTTTCAGTTCGGGCCATAGTAGCCCACTGAAGGCCGCGCGGGCCCCCCGCCCCAGGGGATGGCGCTATTTGCCTTCTTTCGGGCCGCCCGGTTGGTCGGCCCCTCCATAGTGCAGCTGCTCCAGCGCCCCTTCCAGCCGGGAAGTGAGGGCGTAGTATTCCGAAAGCTTTGCAGAAACGAAGGTCTCCGCCGCCCGCAGCCGGTGTTCCTGCTGGCGGCCGTCATCGCCCTCTCGCTGCTCGGTTCGCTGTGCCGCCCGTTGCGCGGCGTCCGCCACCGCCTCGGCGTCGGCGGCCATGGCCGGGTTCGCCCGCCGCATGAACGCCCGGCGGCCGAAGACGCGCACCGCCGAGTAAGCGCCGCGGCCGTACATGCCCACGTCGTGGCCGAAGGCAAAGCTGGTGACCACCGCGATGGCGAAAAACGGCGCGAACTGCCAACCGAAAATCTCGCACCCCATGAGGAAAGCGGCCACCGGGCAGCGGCTTTCCGCCGTGAAGAACGCCACCAAGCCGATGGCGGCCGAATACGGGGCGTCCCCGCCGGTGACCACGATGCAGGATGCCCCCAAAAGCGCGCCGATGGTGAAGGTGGGCATGATCTCGCCGCCCTTGAACCACAGGCCCAGGGCCAAAATGGTGAAGCCGGCCTTCAGCAAAAAGCCCCACGTGGACTGTGTTCCCGCCAACGCCAGCTCCAGCAGGTTTCCGCCGGTGCCGCCGTATTCCGCCCAGCCGAAAGCAAGGGTGAGAACCATGATAACCACGCCGCCCGCGATCACCCATATGTAATAGTTGCGGGAAATGCGCCGGCTAAGCTGCTGTAGCCCATCCACCCCCTTGCTGAAAAGGGCGCCTCCCAGCGCTCCCAGCACACCGATGATGAGGCACTCCCCCACCAACTTCCAAGACAGCGCCGGCGCGGCCACTGTGGGGATGACGTCGCCTATGCCTACCGTTTTCGCGATGGCATAGGCCACAAAGCAGGCCAAAAGTATGGATGCGCCGTGCTTCACCACCGAGCGCTTGTAGCGGGAAAGCTCCAACACGAACATCATGGAGCCCAAAGGAGCGAAAAACAATGCCGCGAACGTGGCGGCCATGCCGGTGGCGGCAGCGTAGCCGTCCATGAGCTCCCCCTTGTCGGCGGCATGCACCGGTTTCAGCTTAAAGGACCGCCCCACCGCGTTGCCAAGCGATGCCCCCATCTGAAGCGCCCCCGCCTCTTTGCCCACCGAAGCACCGCCCAAAATGGACAGGCAGGTGCCCACCAAGATGCCCGGGGCCAAAAGCGGGGAAACGGGGCGATCGGAGCGAATGGAGTCCACCACATGGCGCGTGGACATGTCCAAGGGCAACTGGGCGCGATGGTACAGCCAAAGGGAGAGGCATCCCAGCGCCGGCAGCAGGAAAATGAGCCACCAATGGGCAAGGTAGAGGTTGTAGACCAGCGCCACGCACAGGCACAGCACAATGCTGGCAAGAGCGGCCACCGCCCCCATGCACAGGGCGAACAGCCCGTGAGTTGCCACCTGCTTGCCATCTATAGCGCTCATACGATACCGCCTCCTGCCTGGACCCTCTCACTTTAGTCCAAACAGAAGGCCACAGGGCGAACCGTCATCGCCCCGAACCGATGCCACAACTGTTTCGTTATGGGCCATCGCACGGCCCAACTGCGAAAAGGCCCGCGTGAACGAAACAACGCATCGTTCACGCGGGCCAACTGGCGTCTCGCTGCCCCCTGCGAACAGCGGGGCGCATCGCATGGCATTACTTACGAGTTATCTTATCCAGTCCAAAGCACAGAATCGCGCCGCCCAGAGCCACGACGCCGAGCGTTACCATAAATTCAATGCCGGTGGGCCAGTACACCAAACCGCCAACGGTATTGGCCGTGGTGGCATACGGGCCGGTTACCGCAATCGAATCGATGTTGGCAATTTGGAAACCACCGACCAGCAGCTGCACGCGCTTGCAGAAGATGCCCACGATGGCAAGCGCACTGGCAACCACCAACAGGCCGTTCTTTCGCAGGCTGGGCACGAAGCAGATAACGGCAGCGACGGCACAACCGATGATTTCGGTCCAGAAGAAGGGCGCCAGCGGGCCCTCGACAAGCATTTGCACAACTTCCAAACCGGAGCCTTGCGGGAAAGCGCTGGTCAGCAAATCGCACCCGAAGAAATACAGGTCCACCATGATGAACCCGCCCAAAAGCTTGGTCATCTTCACGATGTTTTCCTGGCCAAGCTCGATGCGGCCAGCCTTGCGAAGCGCGATGGCGACGATAAGCACCAGCGCCGTGCCGCACACCAAGGCAGAGGATACGAACCAGGGGCCGAGAAGCGCGGTATACCAGAATTCATGGGAAATCTGCAGGCCAAAAATCCAAGCGGTAACGGAATGCACGAGCACTGCGGTCACCAGCGAAACAACGGAAAGAACGCGCAGCGCCGTATGGCTCACCTTCCCCTTCCCCTCGCCGTACATAGCCCAAATGAGCACAATGGAGAGAATCAGGTACACCGAAATCACGATGATGTCCCACATGAGGGGGCTGCTCAGGTTAGAGTAGGCGAAAAGCTCCCAGAGGCGCTGAGGGCCGCCCAGGTCAACCACGACAAAGCCGATGGCAGCGCACGTACAGGAGATTGCAGTCCAGACGGCAATCTTCGAGATGTTGCCGAAACCCTGGATGCCGAAGGCCTTTGGCATACTGGAGATGATCAGGCCGCCGGCAGACAAGCCCACAAAAAACATGAAGCAGGTGATGTAGAGGCCCCAGGAATCAAGATTGCGCATTCCCGTTTGCACCATGCCGCCGCTCAACTGAATCATCCAGAAAACGATGCCGGCAGCGGCCACCACGCTGCACACAATGCCGGCGATGGACAAGGGGGAGAGTTTCTTCTTTGCAGTTTCAACCATTTTCGATTCACTCCCCTTCTACACCAGGTAATAGACGGACGGATTGGTGCCCTTCTCGGGAAGCAGCCGCTTCCACTCGCGAGTGGCAATTAACTGCGACACCTCGCTGTTCGGGTCATCCAGGTCGCCAAAGTAACGGGCACGGCCCGGGCAAAGCACCATGCATCCCGGCGTTTCTCCTTTGGAAATGCGCTGATAGCAGAAGGTGCACTTCTCCACCGTGTGCTTCTGATGGGCGGGCACTTCCGCATCGCCGGTCGCGAACGCCAAGACGTACTTGGGGTCTTCCCAGTTGAAAGAACGCACGCCGGTGTAAGGGCAGGCGGCCATGCACATGCGGCAGCCGATGCACTTGTCGTAGTCCTGGCGCACCACGCCGGTCTCGGGATCCTTGTAAGTAGCGCCCACCGGGCACACTTTCACGCAGGCGGGGTTCTCGCAGTGCTGGCAGCTCATCGTGTAATACGACATCGAATTGTTCGGCCAAGTCCCCGTGGGCGAGTCCAGCGACGGGCCTCCATCGTTATACACCCGGTTCCAAAAAATCCCTTCGGGCAAGTTGTTCGTTGACTTGCAAGCAACCTCGCAGGTGTGGCAGCCGAGGCATCTCCCCATATCGATTACCATTCCATATCGCATGACTACGCCTCCTGGTACTTTTCAACTTCGCACAGGTTGTCGAAGTAGTAGCAGTTGTACATTTCCGGGATGAAATAACTGGAAGTCAAATCAGAGATGTGACCCGCTTTGTGCTCCCCTTCTTGCCATCCCTTTGGATACACCACAACGCCGGGCATAACGCCGTTGTTGATTTCGGCGCGAAGAACGACGAAGCCGCGGTCGTTGTAGGCCCGCACATAGTCGCCGCCCTGGATGCCGCGGGCGGCGGCATCGTCGGGATTCAGCCAAAGGGTAGGCTCGGGCGCAATCTCCTTCAGCCACGCGCAATCCCAGAATTGCGTGTGAGTGCGGTACCGGTTGCGGAAGGACATGTAGACCAGCGGATATTTCTCGCGCAGCGGGTTGTCGGGCATGACCTCGTTCGGGGGCATCCATGTGACCAGGCGGTTGCGATCGGGGTCCACCACCTCGAAATCCTGTTCGCCGAAAATGCGGAAATGGGCTTCCTGGTAAATGCCCATGCGACCGTCCCGGGTGTTGAACTTGCCCTCGGGGGCATAAGGATCGAAGCCATCGGGGTCGGTGCCGAGATAGATGGACTTTTCTTCCTTGAGCCGCTCCAACGTGATGCCGAGACCGGTCATCACCGGGCTTTCGAAATACCCGCTCCAGAAATCATCCAGGTCGACAAAGGCCTTGTCTCCAAGCCCCATGCCTTCGCAGAGCAGCTTGTAGATTTCGAAGTCGGACTTCGACTCGTACAGCGGATCGATGGCCTTTTCCAGGTAGTTCACAAACGGGGCAGTGCCGCCATGGCCGACTTCTTCAATTTCGTACCATCCGGCCACCGGCAGCACGATGTCGGCGTACCGGGCCGTCTCGCACATGTTGAAGTCCGCCACCACAACCAAATCGACGCTGTTCAGGAAACGGATCGCCCGCTGGCGATCGGCAACATTGGGCACGTAGTTGTGCATCCAGATGAACATGCTGCGAATCGGGAACGGCTGCTCGTTGAACGTGCCCCTTTCCGCAATTTCGTACAGTTTGGCAACGGCCAAGTTCTTCCCCTGGGGAACATCCTTTGCCACCATCCGCGCATTCGACAAACTGGAATTCGACGTGGAGGCGCCCACTATGCCCATGCCGCTTTGCCCCCACTGGCCGCAGACGCCGGTGAACGTAAACATGGCGCGATACGTCATATGGCCGCCGTTGTAGTGGTCAAGCCCGTAGCCCGTGAACACGCAAGAGGGCCCGTGATGGACATACTGGTCGGCAATCCATTCCAACTTTTCGACCGGTATGCCGCAAATCTCGGAAGTTTTTTCAAGCGTCCACTCGGACAGCCGCTCCTTGAGCAGTTCGTAGGCGGTGATTGCCTCAATGTCGCCAATGGTGTATTCGCCCTCAAGGGCAGTGTCGGTTGCGCTCGTTGCGGGCACCGCCTTGCCAGCCGCCGCATCCCATACGCAAGCGACAGAGGCCTCTTCCTCGGTTGTGGCGTACAATTCGCCCGCACGCACGAAAAAGCCCGTTGCCTTGTTCACCAAGTACGGCGCATTGGTGTGCGCTTTGAGGAACGACTCATCGGCCCACCCTTGCTGGATGACGTAATTCGTCAAGCCCATGAACATCGCGCAATCGGTACCGGGGACAATGGGGATATGAACGCTGCACTTCTCGGAAGTGATCGTATAGTTGGGATCGATGTGGATCAACGTTGCACCGGCATCTTTCGCCTCAAGGGCGAAATGGAAACTCTGCACCATGGAAATGGCCGCATTCGAGCCCGGCATGAGGATGGTCTTCGCATTGCGCATGTCCGCATGCCAGCTGGCGCTCATGGAAAGGCCGGACCCCACCACCTTGATGCCTTCTTCGATGCCGGCGGCGTCGTAGCTGATGGAGGTTTTCGAGGCGCCCATCATGCTCTGCAGGTGCTGGTAGACGTTCGGAGATGTGGACAAGCAGCCGGTGGCGCTGGAAAACACAATGCTGGGGCTGCCGGATTCCTCCTGGTACTGCTTCCATTTCGTGGTGATTTCCGAGATGGCATCCTCCCAGCTGATGCGCTCCCACTGATCGGAGCCGCGCTCTCCCACGCGGCGGAGCGGGTACTTCACCCGCTGGTCGGAATAGGTGCGCTGCGGATGGGACAGACCCTTCGAGCACACGCGGTTATAAGCCGGCAAAACCTGTTCCTGCATCTCAGTCTGCACGAGATACCCATCGCGAACCTTGCACTTCAACCGGCAAACCGACACGCAGTTGCCACGGCAGTTGTTCACCACAAAATGCTCGTTGTTGCCCGAAGCGGCGACCCCTTCCTTGCCACAACCAGCCAAAGTGGCGCCCATCGCCGCAGCACCCACCACGGCGGCAGTAGTCTTCAGGAAGCCCCTGCGAGAAATATCCCGACGAGTCTTTTCTTCCGACATTCCTCCTCCTTCTTTCGTGCTTGCCCGATGAGACAGGAATTCGTTTGCAACCGACTTCCTTCTTGATTCGGGCATCAAAACGGAATATGAGAGTAGCCTACTCTTATAGTGTCATAGTATGCTAGTACACTATAAGAGTGCAATAGCTAAGAGAAGTTTTCTCCCAACCGTATTATTCTATTTTCAGGATAATTTGGGGATTCAGGTCTCTGCTGCTATTCCAATCCGGTTCCGGAAAACGCATCCGCCAGATTGCTAGGGGCGAAAATGACGCCTTTGCCATCACGGGAACTTTCATATGCCAAGTTCATGGCGCGGAGCTTCATTGCCTGGGGGCGCTTTGCGTACAAATCGGCAGCTTCGTAGTACATCTCCGAAATGTCCTTCTCCACTTCGGCCAGCACCACGCGGGCATCCCTTTCGCGGGCAGCCTGCGCTTCCCGCGACAAAGCGTCCTGCAATTCCTTGGGCACCCGGATATCGCGAATCTCCACGCTGAGGATGCTGATGCCCCAGGCCTCGCATTTCGCGCTCATGATTACCTGCAGCTCGTGATCCAGTTGCCGGCGCCTCATGCTCAAATCTTCCAGATTCACCTGCCCTACCGCATCTCGAATGGCGGTTTGGGCGCTGCGCAGCACCGCCCGGGGATAGTTGGCCACTTCCAGGCACGCTTTCTTCGGGTCCCACACCACCCAGAACAGAATCGCTTCGATATCCACCGATACCAAATCGGCCGTAAGCGCCTGTTCGGCGTTGAAAGCGCTGCTGATGGTGCGAATGTCCATGTGCATGGCCACGGAATCCACGAAGGGAATCACCAGGTACAGCCCAGGGCCAGCCACTTTGCGAAACTTGCCCATGCGCAGAAGCGCCACCCGCTCCCACTGCGGCGCAACGCGAATGGTGGCCGCCGCCAGAAAGCCCGCAACAACGCCCACCACTATCGCCCACGATTGGAGGAGGGCGAAAGTGGCCGCACCCACCAGCACGGACACCACGCAAAACAGCGCTGCAGCGAACCCGTAAACGCCCACCCGGGAAGCATCGCTGCGGCGAATGTTCTCATCCAAAATTTCCCGCTGCTCGGACACCGCGGGAGTGACCTCCCTGGCTTTGGCTCGGCGCAAGTTCATACGTAAATCCCCCCTGCTCGCTTCGCAACTAGGGATGCGGCCTCTTGCTGGGAAATGCCCAGCTCCTTGCATTCCTCGAAGAAGCGGGTCACCAACAGATCGGCCGCAGCGGCGCAAGAGTCGGCTCCCTCGGCCGTATTTACCTCAGCCACGAACGTGCCCCTGCCGCGACGGGTTATCACATAACCGTCTCGCTCGATATCGCGAAACACCTTGCTCACCGTGTTGTAGTTCAAACCAAGGTCAAGCGCCATCTCCCGCACGGAGGGCAACTGGGCTCCCGCCGGAAACGCACCGCTGGTAATCAGGTACGTGAGCCGATTGCGCAATTGCATCCACAAGGGCACGCCGCTGGTCGCATCAACGGAGATGAGGCTCTTGTCCACTTCCTTTGCCGCCACGGGGGCAGTAGTCGCCGTGCTCAGCTGGTTCACAAAATCACTCCACCCTGCGTCGTTCACTGAATCCCCCTCATGAATTGCCCCAATTTACGCACTATGATAGTAGACTATGACACTGAAAACAAGAACAGCTCCCGTTGACGACCGGAGGAGCCCCCGCGCCGCCCCTTGGCAGCGAATTCGTCCCCGTAACGGCAGCATCTGCACCCGACTGGCCAAACATGCGGCCGATCTCGGGGCTATTCGAAAAGCCCGCCGAAAGCCAACGGGGAAAGCACCACGCACTCGACGATGCAGTACCTCAGCAGGTATCCGCCGATAAGCGTGCACCCCGCAGCTGCAAGGACCAAACCGCGCTGGCCGGTCATGCGCCGCACCCAAGCAGCTGCCATCGGCGCCACCAACCCTACAGCTATCACGCCGCCCCAGAAATATCCTGCCAGGTTGCCGGTGAAAAGCGCCATGCAAGAATCCCTGCCCGCCTCGCTGATCATATAGCGAGACGAAAGAAACGCCACAAGCACCAGCACCTCCACCAATGCCGAAGCGCACCGCGCCAAACCGAGCCCATGCTCGCGTCGGTATGAACCGCCCAGCACGAAACCCACTACCGAAATGACGGCAATGCCGCATGTCAAGCCCGAAATGGCAAACAGGGCAATCAGGAGCGGCGTGTCCCAGAAATCCACCGTTCGCATGCTGCTCAATAACACGCCGGCATAAACGAGGACCCCCACGCTGAGGATGCTTCCGACAATTTCCAACGCCAATGCGATGCCGTAATTTAGGCGTCCGACAACCGCAAGCGCAGCAGTAATCGCAGCCAAAGCAGCAGAAAGGGCCACCAGCCAAGCGCCTTCGCTCATTAAGGATTGGAAGGGATTTGCCACTACCTGAAGAATGCGGGCAGGATTTCCCAAATCAGCAATTAGGAACACGCCGGACAGCACATAGCCCGCAGCAGCCACTATGAAACCGAAAGACGATGGGTTCAGGCTGTGCACATGGGCTTTCAGCAAAGGCTCGTTGCCTTCAACCAAACTGATTGCGGCGGCCCCGAGAAAAGCTCCGGCCGCCGTACCAGATAAGAACAAGTACCAAACGATAAACTGGCTAAACACCGCCGCACTCCCCCTGCATCCCCCGGTGCCGGCAACATTCCGGCAAATGCGGCATCAGTCTAGCACACCCCGCAGCGATGCGCACACCTGCACACACGACCAGATCGCGCACAAGCAACAACGGAGTTTGGGCTATTCGCCTTCCAGGTTCAAGTCCTTCAGCACGGCAAAGGGATTGCCGGGGGCGGACTGCCCCTCCTCTGCCGGAGCGCAACCACAAGGGCCATCGTTCAAGTTGGCGCCGCACTGGGGGCACAGCCCCTTGCAGTCGTCTTGGCACAGCGGCAACAGCGGCACCTCCACCAGCAGCGCCGCCTGGATGAGCGGCACCAGGTCGATGGTGTGATCGTCGGGCAGCACGTCGAACTCGTCGCCCTCCATCTCCTCGTCCGCTTCCACGTCGCCGTTCAGCAGGAAGTAGCCTTCTATCTCGCCGATGCAGCGGACGCTGGTGGGCTCTAGGCACCGGGCGCAGGAAGTGGTGGCATCGCCTTCCACCATGCCGGTGACCAGGAAAGCGTCGCCGGTGTTGGTGATGTCCGCCGCCCACGAAAGCGGTTGCTCGAAGGAATACAAATCCGGGCCGGCCTTGAAAACCGGCATGGACAGCTGCCCTTCGTAGTGGCGGGTTTCCGCCGGCGAGAACAGCTCGTTTGGAATAGTGATGCGCAAAGATTCCATGGCGCTAGCGCACGTTCACGGAGTTCTGGTTCAAGCGGTCGCGGCAGCGGCGGGCGTTGCCCAGAAGGGTGTCGAGGGTTTGCTCCACGTGACCGAACACCTCGTCGGCGTAATCCTCGGCGCCGGCGCGGGTTTGGCGCTCCAGTTCGCGGGCGTCGGCCAGGATGGTTTCCGCCTGCTGCTGGGCGATGCGCACGATTTCCTGCTCGGAGGCGATGGTCATCGCCTGGCTGCGGGCGTCCTCGATCATGCGGTTGGCCTCGGCCTCGGCATCGTCCATGAGGCTCTGGCGCTCGCGCACGATTTGGCGCGCCTGAGAAAACTCACTGGGGAAGGTCTCTCGAATCTCGTCCATGATCTCGAAAGCGGCGGCAACGTCCACCTGGCGCAGGTTGCTCTTGCCGAACACCTGCTTCGAATCCTCCAGCAAAATGGACAGCTCTTCGAGCAATCCGAGAACTCCGGTTTCGTCCATGGTTTTCCTCTCTTTACAACTCGCGGGCTGCTGTGGATGTACTTCGTTTCTTCCGCGAAACTGCAAATCACCCATACGTATTTTGATTTTAGCATGAAGTTTTTCGGCGGACGGCCACAAAGGTTACCGGCCGGCATAATTCCCGTTACAGGAAAGCAGCAGCCGGCCGCGCGGGGCGCGGGCGGTGGCTAGCGGCCCGAAGCCAATGCCAGAAAATCGATGGAGGTGTCCTTCCAATGGCGCCGGTTAACGCGCTGCCACACCGTCCCCTCCAAGCAGGCGTCCAACGGCCCGTCCGAAGCCGTGCTGTGCTCGTAGCTCACCAGCACGTCATCCTCCAGCGCCCCCGCCTTCCGCAGCGCCTCCAGCAATGCCAGCGCCGCCTCCGGCCGAAGCGCGTAGGGAGGGTCTAAAAACACCAGGTTGAAGGGGCCGAAGCTGCAAGGCGGCCGCTTCAGCACGTCGCCCCGCGCAACCCGCGCGCTGCCTTCCAGCGAAAGGGCGGCAATGTTGGCGGTAAGAGCCGAGAGGGCGTTGCGGTCCATTTCGCAGAACACGCAACGCTCGGCGCCTCGGGAGATGGCCTCCAGCCCCAGCGCCCCCGAGCCGGCGAACGCGTCCAGCACCACCGCGCCGTCGAAGCCGCCGCGGGCAGAGCCCACCATGCTCATGAGCGATTCGCGCACCCGGTCGGTGGTGGGACGGGTTGCCATCCCCTTCGGGGCCGCAAGGCGCCGCCCCCTATGATCGCCGGCTATGATGCGCATCTTTCTCCTCCTCGGCTTTCTTCTCGCGGCGCCCGAACATCTCCACCTCACGCGCCAGGAAGCGATGCTCGGGCAGCGACAGGTCGGGGTCGGCCGCCAAAAGCGCCCGGGCGTCTTTGTGGGCCGCCTCTATCATGGCCCGGTCGCGGGTGACGTTCACCAACTTGAGCGCCGATGCCCCCGACTGGCGGTTGCCCAAAATATCGCCCTCTCGCCGCAAGGACAAGTCGAAATCCGCCAGCTGGAACCCATCGTCGGTGGCTTCCATAGCCTTCAGGCGGCTCAAAGCCTCCGGCTTTTTAGAGGCCGACACCAAAAAAACGTGGGAAGGCAGCCCGCCGCGCCCCACGCGCCCCCGCAGCTGGTGCAGCTGGGAAAGGCCGAAGCGGTCGGCATCTTCCACAATCATCACTGTGGCGGCGGGCACGTCCACGCCCACCTCGATGATGGTGGTGGACACCAGCACCTGGCTCTCGCCGCTGCGGAACCGCTCCATCACCTGCGCCTTTTCCTCTCCCTTCATGCGCCCGTGCAGCAGCTCCACCCGGTAATCGGCGAACACGTGGCTTTGCAGAAACTGCGCCTCGGCCTCGGCGGCCACCAAATTGTCGCCCTGGTAGTCCTCCTCGCCTTCGATGGTCACCTGCGGATGGGCCGCTTCCTCTTCGTCTGCACCCGCCCGCTTGTCCCGCTCCTCCGCCGAGCAGCCGATGAGGGGGCACACGATGAACACTTGCTCCCCCGCCTTCACCCGTTCAAGCGCCACATCGTAGGCGCGGCCCCGCTGGGAGCGCTGCAGCACCGTAGTGGTGCGGGGCGCAGTGCCGCGCGGCCGGGAATGCAGGTAGGAAAGGGTCATGTCGCCGAAAAAGGTGAGGGCCAGCGTGCGGGGAATGGGAGTGGCGGTGAGGTACAGCGCATCCGGCGCCTCCCCCTTGGCCAGCAACTTCTCCCGTTGGCCCACGCCGAAGCGCTGCTGCTCGTCGATCACCGCCAGAGTGAGGTTGGGGCAGCGCACATCCGGCTCTAAAAGCGCATGGGTGCCGATGAGAACGGGAATCTCTCCGGAAGAGAAGCCTTCCAAAAGCCGCGCTCGCTCTTCAGGGGCGGTGCGGGCGGTGAGCAGGCCGCTGGCCACGCCGGCCGCCTGAAGCAAGGGGCCGATGGAGGCGAAATGCTGCGAAGCCAGCACCTCGGTGGGGGCCATGAACAGCGCCTGCCCGCCGGAATCCACCGCCGCCGCGAGCGCAAAGGCGGCCACTACCGTTTTGCCGGTGCCCACATCGCCCAGAAGCAGGTGGTTGGCCACCCGGGGGGCCGCCATCTCCTGGAATATCTCCCCCAGGACGCCCTCTTGCTCGTCGGTGAGGGCGAAGGGCAGCGCTTCCCGAAGCGCCGCCACTGCCGGGCCGTCCACCCTGTGGCGCACCGCCTGCAAATCGGCAACTTCCCGCGCCCGCCGCAGCATGAGGAACAGCTCCAGCAGAAACACTTCCTCAAAGGCCAGGCGGCGCCGGGCCTCCTGGGCCTCCTGCAGGGTACGGGGGCCGTGCACCGCCTGCAGGGCGCAGCTGCGGGAAGGCATCCTATAGCGCAGCCGCAGCTCCAAGGGCAGCGGGTCCTCGCAGCCGCAGGTCTCCCGCAGTGCCTCTTGCACAAACCTCAGCATGAAGGCGGCGGACACTTTGGCGCACGCCGGATGCACGGGGATGATCTTCCCCCTCACCGGGCCCTCCCCCACCTTCTCGATGAAAGGGTTGGTCATGCGCTTGAAACCGTAATTGAACTCCACTTTGCCCGCCACCGCCACGCGGTCTCCCACCTGGAAGCTCTTCATCAGCCATGGCTGGCGGAAGCAGGTGATCATCAGAAGCCCCGTGGCGTCGGTCAGGGAAATCTCCACCAACTGCAGGTTGTAACGGGGCTTTTTCAGCTTCATCTCGTGGATGGTGCCGCAAATGGTGCAGGACTGCCCAATGCGAGACCCCTCCACGGTGACCACCGAGGAGAGGTCGATGTAGCGGCGCGGGTAATGCTCCAGCAAATCCCGCACCGAGTATATGCCCTTCGAGCCCAGCGCCTTGGCCCGCGACGGGCTGACCTGGGGCACGTTGCCCACTGGCTCGTCCAGGAAAAGGGAGGCCTGAACCCTGTCAATCATGGCCTATTCGACGGAGAACACAACCGGGTACAGCGGCTGCCCTCCGCGATGGGCGTCAATCTCCAAATCGTCGAAGCGCTCTTCAATGCGCTCGGTGAGGGCAGAGAGCGCCTCGTCAGAGAAGTCCTCGCCAGCCAGCAAAGTGCAGGTGTCGGCGTCCCCGGCTTCCATGGCCTCCAAAAGCGCCAGCACCACGTCGGCCACGTCCTTGCCCACCGCTTCGATGGAGCCGTCGGCGATGCCGATGACGTCGCCGGTGGCGATGGGGCCGCCGTGGGCGTCGCGGGAATCCTTGATGGCAGTGGTCACTTCGCCGGTTTTCACCTCGGCGAAGGCTTCCGTCATCTCTTCCACGTTGCTCTCCAGCGAGGCGTCCTGATCCACCGCGAACAGTGCGGCGAAGGCCTGGGGCACGCTCTTGGTGGGCACAACGGCGCAAGGCTTCTCGGCCAGTTGGCAGGCGGACTGGGCCGCCATGATGATGTTGGAGTTGTTGGGCAGGAAGATGATGGAGGCGGCATTCACCTTTTCGGCCGCGTCCAGCAGATCTTTCGTGGAGGGATTCATGGTCTGACCACCGGAAACCACCACGTCAACGCCGAGGCTCTTCAGAATCTCGCCGTTGCCGTCGCCCGCGGCCACCGCCACGAAGCCCAGCGGCTTTTCCTGCTGCGCCTGCTCTTGCTCCAGCTTCTGGGTGCGCTCCTCGCTCTGCAGCTGCATGTTGTGGATGAACACTTCGGAAATCTGACCCCGCTCCAGGAAGTAGGCCAGCACTTTGTCGGGGGTGTTGGAGTGCACGTGCACCTTGAACTTCGGCACGTCCCCCACGCACAGTTCGCAGTCGCCCATGGTGGAGAGGAACTGCAACGCCTCTTCGCGGTCGAGGGTGTCGGAGTCCACCAAAAACTCGTTGCAGTAGCGGTACTGGGAGCCCTCCCAGTCGTTGATCTGCTCGATTTCCACCTTCGGGGCCGTTTCGCGGGAAAGGGCCAGCACGTCTCCCAACGTGCCCTCCTTGCCCATGAGGGCCGAGGCGAAGCCATCGAAGAAGATGGCCAGGCCGAAGCCGCCGGCATCCACCACGCCATTCTCCTTCAGCACCGGCAGAAGGTCGGGGGTGCGCTGCACCGACGCATAGGCCTCGGACACGATGGCCTCCATGGTCTCGTTCACGCCCAGCTTCTCGCGGGCGGCCGTCTGGGCCGCCGCGGCGCTGTCGCGCAGCACGGTGAGGATGGTGCCCTCCACCGGCTTGCGCACCGCCTGGAACGCCACGTCCTGCGCACGGGAAAAGCACTTGGCGATGGCGTCGGCGTCCAGGGCCTCCAGCCCCACGCTGCCCTCGCACAGGCCGCGCAGGATCTGGGAGGTGATGACGCCGGAATTGCCACGGGCCCCCATCAGGGCGCCGGTGGTGATGGCCTTGCGCACTTCGTCGCTCGAAGCGCCAATGGTGAGTTTCGCCAGGTTGCTCACCACGCTTTCGATGGTGAGCGACATGTTGGTGCCGGTGTCGCCGTCGGGCACCGGGAACACGTTCAGGCGGTTTACTTCATCTTTCCTGGCGCTCAGCTGCTTGCTGGCAGAAGCGATGGCGTTCAGCACGTCGTTGGCGGTATACACATGAGTCATGGGAAGGGTATCTCCTTAAGCGAACAGGCTTCCTGGCAGCCGAGGCCGCCGAAGGGGGCCTAGCGGCGAATCTTCACGTCCTGGACGTGCACCTCAATCGCCGACACGGGCACGCCCGCTTGGTCCTTAAGGGCAAAGGTCACTTGGTCGATGAGGTTGCGGGACACCGTTTGCAGGTTGGTGCCGTACTCGATAACCACGTACAGGTCTACGCGCAGGCCGGCCCCTTCGCTTTGGATGGTGACGCCGCGACGCAGGCGCGATGCGGGAAGGATCTTCGCGATGCCGTCGGCGGCGTTCGGTGCGGTCATGCCCACCACGCCATAGCATTCCATGGCCGCGTTGCCCACGATGTCGAGCAGAACATCGTTGGCCACGTGCAGGTTGCCGGGAATCGTTGTGCTCACGATGACTCCTTTCGGTTAATATGTTCAGTCCGCCTGCGGGCCGCACGGGGCGGAAGCGGGCGGGGCTTCATCAGGTCAGCCTTTGCAGTATAGCGCATCTTCGCCGTTGGCCCCACAATAAGGCGCGCCAAAGACGGCTTTTTCCATAAGAATCTCTTGTAGGGCAATTCCATGTTGTGGTATAGTGTTTAGCGCTTTTTGTCCTCAACGGGTAAAACCGATAGAATTTGGAGTTGATTGCCATGTCTAAGGTATGTGAAATTTGCGGCAAGCACCCGGTGGCCGGCCGCAGCATCAGCCACTCGCACCGCGTTTCCAACCGCGTGTTCCGCCCCAACATCCAGAAGATGACCATCAAGGACTCCAAGGGCCATGTGCGCAAGGCCAACGTGTGCACCACTTGCCTGAAGAGCGGCAAGGTGGAGCGCGCCTAGCACCTCCCCTCTCATTACATGGGAAAGCCCCCTCCATGAGGGGGCTTTTTGTGGTTTCACCTACGAAAGACCGGCAGCGCTTCAGGCAATCACCAGCAGCCGCTTGCAGCTAGGACACACCCCCAGCGGCGCCTGGGCCTTGAGGTCTATCAAGCGGCCCCCCTCTATGCGGGAACGGCAGGCTCCGCAGCGGTTGCCGTCCAGCTGGCCGATGGCCACGCCGCCGCAGCGGGCGGAGGTCTTGTCGTACACCGAAAGCACTTCGGCGGACACCTCGGCCGCCACCGACTGCCGCTTGGCCTGCAGCTGGGCGATGGCCCCCTTCAGGGCGCCCCCTTGCTCCCGGAAGCCTTCCACTTCCTGGTTCTCCTGGGCTTCCACTTCCTCTTGGGCCAAGCCGATCTGGGCTTCCAGCTCTTCCAGCTTTGCGATTTCGCCGCGAATCTTCTCCTGCTCCTGGGCCACCGACTCGCGGCGGCGGGTGATGCCCGCCAGCTCTTTGCTGCGGGCCTCCACGTTGCGGAAGTCGCCATGGGCCGCCTCTATGGCCGCTTGGATGCTGGCCTGACGCTTGGTAAGGGAGGCATCCTCGTCGTTCATGCGGCCAAACCGCTGCTTGGCGTCCTTCTTGTACTTGGACACTTTCGCCAATTGCCCGGCAAGGGCCTCTTTTTTCGTGCGTAGCTTCAGGATTTTATCCCGCTGCGGCAGCTCATCGAACTCTTTGGTCTTCTGCATGATGTCCAAATCGATGGTTTGGAGCGTCAGTAGCGCCGCCAATTCCTCTCGCTCAACCTGCATTAAGATCCCTTTCCCTTGCAATAGCGGACCATGCGAAAAACCCGGCGTACAGCCGGGTTTTTGTTGGCTTGCTGTAATTATAGCAATCAAGAGGGGTAATCGGCGGCGCAATTGCCGTCGCGCTTCTTAAAGACGGATGTTTTCCGGCAGCCACCAGTTCTCCGCCTGGTTCAGCACGGTGATGGCCTCCTCGGGCACCCCCGCCTTCTGACAGGCCTCTGCCAGCACGGCGGCAAGCCCCAGTTCGGACACGTCGTGGCCCAGCTCCACAATGGCCACGCCGGCCCGGGAGAGGTCCAGCGCGTCGTGGTAGCGCACCTCCCCGCACACGATGCAGTCGCAGCCGGCCGCCAACGCCGCGCGGCCCACCGGCCCCAGCGACCCCGTGGCGGTGACCACCCGCGACACCTTCGCATCGGGGGCGCCCCACACTCGCGGCTGTCGCTTGAACACCGCCGTGGCGCGGGCGGCGAAATGGGCCAGGTCGGTGCCTTTGTCCGCGGGGCGCAGCTCGCAGATTTGCCCATAGCCCAGCTTCTTCTCGCCCGGCAGCGGCTCGGCAAAGGTGCCCGTGAAGGAAAGCCCCAGCATGTTGGGGAGCATCTGGGCCGCCTGGGGGCTCACGTCAAGGGCGGTGTGGAAGTTCATGAGGGCCACGCGGCTGCGGACCGCCTCCCACACCCCCGCCCCCGGGCTGAGGGCCACCGAAGGCTCGGGCGAGAACTGGTCGGGGGCCGCAAGATAGGCGGGGTGATGGGTGAGCAGCACGTTGGCCCCCACGGCCGCCGCTTCGCGAATGGCCTCCACGGTGGGGTCCAGCGCCACGGCCACGCCGGTCACCGCAAGCCCGCGCTCCCCCACCAAAAGGCCGGTGCGGTCCCACTCTTCCGCCTGAGAGGCGGGAAACATCTTCAACAGCTTTTCTTCCAGGCCCCCGATGGTCAGGGGCGCGCCGGCCTTGGCCAGCGCCGCCGAACCACGCTTGGAAAGGGGGCCGCCCTGGCCCTCTTCGCGGGAGCTATCTTTCTTTCCGAACAATGCCATACGGGTCATCTCCTAAATGAGCGAATAGGAAAACACCTCATTCGATGGTAATGCTGCGACGATCGCCCGTGGGGGTCGGCACCGTAACGGCCCGGTAACCAGCTTCGTACAGGGCGCGGTAACCCTTGCGGATGTCGCGGGCCACGTTGGCCGGCGCATGGGCGTCGGTGCCCACCGTAGCGGGCACGCCGGCGCGACAAAACGCCCGCAAAAGCCCGGGCGAGGGAAACATCTCGGCGCAGGCGTAATAGCTGCCGGAGGTGTTCACCTCTATCATGCGGCCGCTGCTGGCCACCGCCTCGGCCATCTGTTCATAGAGGGGGGCAAGGCCGAAGGAAGGGTAATAACCGAATTTCTTGGCCAAATCGGGATGGGACATCGCCGTGAAGGGCTGGCGCGCATCGGAGGCCGCGTCGCACCACAGCTCAACGTAGCGGCGCCAGATGGCATCCGGCGCTCCCGGCTCAAGCCAGCGCCCCTTTTGGGCCGGGTCGTCGAAGGCCCAGCCGTCCACGAAGTGCACCGACCCCAGCACGATGGCATAGCGGCCGAAGTCCACCTGATCGAGGCGGCGGTCTTCCAGCGCCCCCAGGTAGTCCAGCTCCACCCCCAGCAGCACGTCCATCGACGGGCAATCTTGCGCCGCCTGCGCCACGTCCCGGTGATAGGCCTCCATCTGGGAAGCGGGCACCGACAGGTAGCCATCGGGATCGAAAGCGGACGAGAGCGGATAGTGCTCGGTGAAGGCCAAGGTGGTAAGCCCCGCCTTGCGGGCCTCGGCCGCGTACTGGGCCACCTCCCCTTCCCCGTGGCCGCAAAAGTGGGAATGGCAGTGGGTGTTCACCAGCTCCATGGCGCCCCCTACCATTCCAGCACCTGCCGCGCCGCCTGAGCGAACCGGGCAACGTCGTCTTGGGTGGTAAGACGCCCCATCGAAATGCGCAGGGCTCCCTGGGCATCGTCGGCCGACACCCCCATGGCCCGCAGCACGTGGCTGGGCTCCAGCGATTGGGACGAGCAGGCAGACCCGCCGGACACCCCGAACCCCAGCATGTCGAAGCGCAAGATCATGGTTTGGCTTTCCAGCCCGTCCACCAGCACGTGCACGATGTTGGGCAGGTAATCGCCGCTGCCGGGGGCCACCTCCACCGTGGCCCGCACGCCGTCAAGGGCCGCAAGCTCCCGGTACAGGTAGTCGCGCAGGCCCCGCAGCCGCAGCTCTTCCTCTTGCTGCGCCTCCACCGCCACCTGGGCGGCGGCGGCGAAACCGGCCATGGCGGCCACGTTCTGGGTGGAGCTGCGCAGGCCGTTTTCCTGGCCGCCCCCCAAAAGGAAGGGCTCGAAGGGGGTGCGGGCCTTCAGGTACAAGCAGCCGATGCCCTTGGGGCCACCGATCTTATGGGCGGAAAACGAGGCGGCGTCCACCCCCAGCTGCCCCACGTTCACCGGCACTTTCCCCAGCGCCTGCACGGCATCGGTGTGCATCAGCGCGCCGGAGGCGTGGGCAAGGGCGGCGAGGCGGGCGATGTCCATCACCGAGCCCACCTCGGAATTGGCGGTTTGCACCGAAACCAGCATCACATCGGGGCCAAGGGCCCGCTCCAGCGCGTCCGGCTCCACAAAGCCCTGGCGATTGGGGGCCAAATACTCCACCGCGAACCCTTCGGCCGCCAAAGCGCGGGCGGGGGCCAAAACGGCATCGTGCTCGATGGCGGACACCAGCACCTTCGGCACCGTGCTCCCTTTGCCTTCCAGCTGCAGCTGGCGCCGGGCCGCGCGGGCCAGGCCGAACAAGGCAGCGTTGTCGGCCTCGGTGGCGCCGGAAGTGAACACCACTTCCTGAGGGCGGGCGGCCCCCAGTGCAAAGGCCAGCTGCTTGCGCGCTTGCTCCATGGCGGCGAACGCCGCCCGACCGGGGCTGTTGAGGGAATTGGCGTTTCCCCCCAGCGCGAGGTTCAGCTTTCCAGGCACCAGGTACGGGGCCATAGCCTCGGCCGCCTCTTCGGAAAGCGGAGCCGTGGCCGCGTAATCTAAATAAGTGTAGGTGGCGGGATCGAAATTGCTCACGGAAATCCTTACGCCTCCTTGCCGGCCAGGGCCCGCAGCCGGGCCTCGTCGGCCACCGCGCGGATGTCGCGAATGGCCGCCGCCGGGTCTTCCGCTTTGAACACCGCATTGCCGCACACCAGCACGTCGGCGCCGGCCGCAGCCACCAAAGGCGCCGTTTTCAAGCCGATGCCGCCGTCCACCTGAATGAGCGGGGAAAGCCCCAGCGCCTCGCACATCTGCGCCACGGCGGCCACCTTCCCCTCGCTGCCGGCGATGTAGCTCTGGCCCGAGAACCCCGGCTCCACCGACATCACCAGCACCATGTCCACCAAATGAAGCACCGGCGCCAGCTCTTCCACGTCGGTGCCGGGCTTGATGCTCACCGCGCTCTTCACACCGGCCATGCGTATCTCTTCCAGCGCCTTCGCCAGATGGGGCACCGACACCGCCTCGGCATGGACGGTTATGGAATCGGCCCCCGCCTCGATGAACCAGGGTACCTGCTTGTCGGGGTTCGCGATCATGAGGTGCACGTCGAGGGGAATCTTCGCATAAGGCGCCAGCTGCTTCACCACCGGTATGCCCATGGTGAGGTTGGGCACGAAATGGCCGTCCATCACGTCCACATGGATGAAATCGGCCCCGGCCGCGGTAATGAGGTCCACCTCCTCTTTCAGCGCCATCAAATCGGCGGACAGGATGGAGGGGGCAATCTTCACAGGCTGGTACACGCAGGGCCTCGCTTTCAACGGCAACGGGCATACAAAGTGCATCCCGCTATTGTAGCCCATGGGGCCCGGCGGCGCCTGACGCGTCCGTGAAGGTTTGGCCCTGAAGAGCGGCTTGGGGTAAACTGGGGCGAACTGCCGCTCTCGCCAAAAAGTAGAGGCCATGCCCGCGAAACCCAACTACTACATATACTTCACCCCCTTCGGCCCCATCTCCATTGGGGCCCGGGGCCGTTTCATCACCGCGGTGGAGCTGGGCAAAGCCCAGCTGGAAGGCACTTTCGCCCCCAGCGAGGCCACCAACCGCTGCGCCACTCAGATTCTGCAGTACCTGGGGGAAAAGCGAAAGGGGTTCGATATGCCCCTGGCCCCTGCGGGCACGGCGTTTCAGAAGAAGGTGTGGGCCGCCGTGGAGAAGATCCCCTACGGCCAAACCCGCACCGCATCGCAGGTAGCCGCGGCCGCCGGCGCGCCGGACAGCGCCCGGTCGGTGGGCACGGCGCTTCGGGCCTGCCCCATCGCCGTGCTGGTGCCGGCCCATCGGGTGGTGCGGGCCAACGGCTACACCCGGGGCGAAGACAAACGGGCGCGGCTGGGGGCGGCGTGCCTGGCCTTGGAACAGCGCGTGGTGCGCCAGGCCAAGCTCTGAGCGGGCAGGCGGCACCCGCCGGCGGGCGCTTACAGCGAGGCGGTTTTGCTGGTGGGCAAATGCTCGCCGCAGTGGCCAATCACCAGCTTGCCCTGGTCGTAATCGGCGAAAAAGTGCACCCGCAGGGTTTCCCCCGGCTTGTTGGAGCGTCCCTTCACGTGGGCGGTCATGTCGTGCACCTTCTGGTTGTACTCCACCGTGCGCAGCCGGGCGAAGGCCTGGTTTCGCTTGTTTGCCTTCATGTCCCGCAGCGTCAGCTCGAAGCCCGCCTTGTCTTGGAACCGCTTGGCCACGTGCCCCCCTTCTTGCCCGAAGATGAGCGGGTGCAGCACCGCCGCCATCGCCCGCAGCACGTCCCACACCTCGGCGGTGGAGCCATGGGAAAACTCCTCGGCGCTCTTCACGGCCGGGGGCAAAAACAGCAGCCGGTCCGGGAAGGCATCAGCGGCCAGCCACAGCGCTTCGGCCGGCGTCTGCGGAAGGCGCAGATTGTCCACAAGCGACGCGCGGGTGCGCAGCGAGCCGTTCTCTTTGCGCAGCGCCTCCGCCTCCATCTCCAGCGTGCGGGTGCGGTGGAGGGTGGAAGCCAGTTTGAAGTTAGCCTCCGACACCGCTTTGTCGAAGCCGGCCCGGGCAGCCTCCAGCTCTTCTTGCAGCCGCAGGTTCTCAAGCCACGCCTCTTCCAGCCGCGGGTCCTCGCTGCGAGGGGCGCCGTCGGTGAGAAGGCCGGCGATGAGGGCGGCCTCCTCCCCTGCGGCAGGCTCCGCGGCATCCGGCTCCGACGCATCCGGCGAGAGCTCCGCGTCCGCCGGCACCTCTTCGACCGACGCCCCGGCCTCGGGAGAGGGCGCCGGCGGCTCATCGCCCTTCGGCTCGGCCTCACCGGGCACTTCCTCTTCGGGCGTGTAATCCAACAGCGCCGTGAGCACCTCCACGCCGTCCTCTTCCGAGGCCAGCAGCGTGGCGCGGTCGCTCACCGCCATGGCCACGATGTTGTCCACCACGGCGCCGAACTCCTGCTCGTCCAGGAAGGGGTCGTAGTAGAAGGGGGCGTCAACGCAGGTGCCCATGCCGCTCAACTGCATGATCCAGGCGCGGCGGTGCTCCGCCTCGCTGAAGGCGCGGGCGGTGTCGAAGTTCTCGCCGTTCAAGATGAGCTTCGACTCGATAGCCAGCGCCCAGCCCTTGGGGCCGGCCCCCACGTAGTAAAGCAGCACGCAATCGGCTTTGTCGTCGTAGACGGGGAACACGAACACGTGGTCCAGCTCTTCGTCGAACAGCGTCCACTGCAAGGGGCGCACGTCCACCAGAAGGCAGCTGGGGAACAGCCGGTCCAGCTGGCGCAGCGGCGTGCCCAGGAAATTCTCCCCCTCGTCGAAGGCCTGAACGGCCCGCGGCCCCAGCTGCAGCACGCGGGGCATGCGCTCCCACAGCTGCACGATGGAGGGGTAGAACATCACTTCCAGCCCCTGCAGCTGCAAATCGCGGTCGATGGCGTTGCGCAGAAACGAATCGCCGCGGTAAGTGTTGGGAGTGCCGGCCGCCAGCGGATGCCCGTCTATCTTTTGACGGTCTTGCATGAGCAACGCCGGAAGCTCTTTGGAGAAGCGGTCCACCTCGGCGCTCCAATTGCTCTTCAGGATGCGCTTCTGCCGCTGCACCACTTTATGGTGAAATGATTTCTTCTTTGCTTTTGCCATGGCTCTCTCGCAGTTCACTGTTTTGTTTCGAGAGCATCATAGCAGTTGACGGCCGCCGTTTTCCGCAAGCGGCCCTTCTCAACGAGAAGTCTATCAACGGGCGCAGGCCAACGGGCAGAGCGCCCCGGGCGCCGGCGAATGTCAGGGCCTTCTCGGGCTTTCCCCTTCGATGGCGCGTTCGCCCGCCCCTTCGTCCCCCAGCGGCTCCACGTGCACCAGCACCTCGATCACCGAGGGGAATTCCCGCTTCACCGCTGCCTCCACTTCCTCTGCCAGGGCATGGGCCCGAAACACCGTCATGTCCGGGTCCACCTCGATATGCAGATCGCAGTACACCTCCCCCTCGGTGCCGCGGGTGCGCACCTGGTGCACGTTGGACACGTCCGCCACCGAAGAAGCGGCCCGGGCGATAGCGTCAGAGGAAATGCGCGAATGGTCGGACAAGGTGCGCAGCGCCGTACGGAACACCCCGAAGGCGGTAGCCAAGATGGCCGCCGTCACCACCAGCGCCATCACCGGGTCGGCCGCCGGGAACCCCAGCTTCACCAGCACCAGCCCCGCAATTACCCCCAGCGACACAAAGGCGTCGGAGAGGGTGTGGGAGGCGTCCGCCACGAGGATTTCGGAACGGTAGCGCTTCCCCCGGTTGCGCTCGTAGCAGGTAACGGCTATGTTCACCGCCAGAGTGCCCACCATCACCACGAAGGAGAGCACCGACACCTGCGCCGTGTAATTGCCGGTTACCAGCTTCTGCACCGCAGTGGAGCCAACTTCGAAGGCGGCCGCCAGCAGCAGCACCCCGATGACCAGCGAACCATAGGTTTCGAATTTCGCATGGCCGTAAGGGTGGGATTTGTCGGCAGGGCGGCTGGCCATGGCCAGCGCGATGATGCCCACCACGTTGCCGAAACCGTCGAAGAACGAATGGATGCCATCCGCCCTCATGGAGGTGGAACCGCTGGCCAAACCGAAGAAGAACTTGGCAGCCGCCACCGCCATGTTCAGCAAAAGAACGATCCACAGCACCCGCTCCACCGCAGCGGAACGGTTCTCTTTGCCGTGGGCTGCCGCCTCTTCGCCCATCTTCGCCCTCCTTGCATCTTCGCCGCGAACAACGGTGCCAGAGTATAGCATTGGGGCGTGACAGGGGGACGTACACTTTTGACACGCCCCCCGTCACGCCCCCCTGCCACACCCCACCGCACGAAAAAGCCCCGCGTTTGCGGGGCTTTGAGTTTCTGGTGTCGGAGGCGGGATTTGAACCCGCACACCCGAGATGTGGGCACTAGCACCTCAAGCTAGCGTGTCTGCCGTTCCACCACTCCGACATAGGAAAAAAGTGCGTTGCCTATATTAGCATAGCCGCCCTTTTATGCAACGGAAAAAATCCGCGCCGCCCCTTAACGGGCGATGGTGCCATGGGGGTAGATGACCATGAGCACGATGAGGGAAAGCAGGAAGACCACCGCGCAGATGATGGTAATGCGGTCGAGGTTCTTCTCGATGATGGAAGTACCGGTTTGGGTGGAGTACATGGAGCTGGCGATCATGTCGGAGATGCCCGTGCCCTTGCCCGAATGGAGCAAGATGAAGATGACCAGGCCAACGCCGGAGACTACCAACAGGATGAGCATGATGATGAGCAGCGGATTCAAAACGTTTCTCTTTCTTCCCGCAATCGGATGTGTTCACACAAGCTAGTTAGTATAGGCCGCTTTTGCCCCCTGCGCAAGGGAGCAGCGCCGCAACCATAGTTATTTTATACTGTAGGCGGTCACTTCCATCTTGGCCACCGGCCGGCCGTCGCCGTCCACCACCTCTACCTCGTAGAAGCTCAGGCGGTTTCCCTCCCGCACCACGCGCCCCGTAGCGATGAGCTTGGGGGATTTGGGGCTTGAAAGGAACTGGATGGAGCTGGAGGCGTTCACGCACGGCCCGCGGCCGGTGACGGAGGCCACCGCCAGGGCGTAATCGGCCAGGGTGAAGATGGCACCGCCCATCACGTGCCCCTGGGCGTTCAGGTGCACCTCCCCCACTTCCATCTCCACCACCGAAAACCCGCGGCGGCCTTCCACGATGCGGCAGCGGGCCGCCTCGGAAGCGAATCGGTCGTTCTCGAAAAAGCTGTTCAGCTGCTCAAGGGTGGGGTTGTCGGTTTGCACCACCGGATCGGCGGCGATGGGATTTTGGGGCTGGGCCATGGTTCTCCTCAGGGTCGAAAACTGAAAAAGCGCCCCCCCGTTCAGGGGGCGCTTCGTTTACTGAAGCAAGCTGCGACCGGTCATCGCGGCGGGCTTTTCCACCCCGATGGCCTCCAGCAGCGTGGGGGCTATGTCGCAGAGCGCTCCCGTCTCGGGGCTAAGGGTGCGCCCCTCCCCCGTGGCGTCCACCAGCACAAACGGCACCAGCGCCGTGGTGTGGGCGGTGTGGGGACTGCCGTCGGCCGCCAGCATCTTGTCGGCATTGCCGTGGTCGGCAGTCACAAACACCACGCCCCTCTTGGCCACGATGGCGTCCACCACCGCGCCCACGCCGGCGTCCACCGCCTCCACCGCCTCCACCGCGGCGGGGATGGAGCCGGTATGGCCCACCATGTCGCAGTTGGCGAAATTCACGATGTACACGTCCGCCTCGTCGTTTTCGATGGCGACCGCCAGCGTGGCGGCCACCTCCGGCTGGCTCATGGAAGGCTGCATGTCGTAGGTGGCCACCTTCGGGCTGGGCACCAGCACCCGCTGCTCGCCCGCCTTGGGCTCTTCGCGGCCGCCGTTCAGGAAGAACGTCACGTGGGCGTACTTCTCGGTTTCGGCGATGTGGTACTGGGAAAGCCCCGCCGAGGCCAGCACGTCGGCCAGCACGTCTTCCGGGAACTCCTTGGCAAAGGCCACCGGCGCATCAATGGTAGGGTCGTATTCGGTAAGGCACACGAAGCTCACCTGGGGCCACCGCTTGCGCTCGAAGCCGGCAAAATCGGCGTCCACCAGCGCCCGGGTAAGCTCGCGGGCACGGTCGGGACGGAAGTTGAAGAAGATCACCGCGTCGCCGTCGCGCATGCCGCGGCTGTCCAGGGCCACCGGCACCACGAACTCGTCGGTCACCCCTTGGGCGTACGAGCTCTCCACCGCCGCCACGGCGCCTTCCGCCACCAGGTTCTCCCCCAGCGCCACGGTGTTGTAGGCCTGCTCCACCCGCTCCCAGCGGTTGTCGCGGTCCATGGCGTAGTAGCGCCCCTCGATGCTGCCGATGCGGGCGTCCACCGCGCCATCGGAGGCGTTGTTCACCCGCCCCAGCACGTCCAGCAGCTGGGCCACGTAACCGGCGCCGCTGGCAGGGGGCACATCGCGGCCGTCCAGGAAGCAGTGCACCCGGATGGCACGCACCCCGGCCTTGGCGGCCGCCTCGATGAGGGCGTAGAGGTGCTCGTTGGAAGAATGCACGCCGCCGTCGGAGAGGAGCCCCATCAGGTGCAGCACCGCCCCCGGCTTGGCGGCCGCCTCGAAGGCGGAGGCGATCACCGGGTTGGATTCCAGCTCGCCGGTGCGGCAGGCGCGGTTGATGCGAGTGAGCTCTTGGTACACCACGCGGCCGGCGCCGATATTGAGGTGCCCCACTTCCGAATTGCCCATCTGCCCCTCCGGCAGCCCCACCGCCTCCTCGGAAGCCTGCAGCTTCGTCCACGGGCGCTCGGCGAACAGGGCGTCCAAGCGCGGGGTGCGGGCCAGCGAGATGGCGTTGCCGGGCCCGGCTTCCGCCAGGCCGAAGCCGTCCATGATGATGAGGCATGCGGGCAGGTGCTTCGCCATTATTTCACCGCCGCCTCGATGATGGCGATGAACGATGCCGCCTTCAGGGCCGCCCCGCCGATGAGACCGCCGTCGATGTTGGGCTGGGCCAACAGCAGCTCGGCGTTGCCCTCGTTCATGGAGCCGCCGTAGAGCACGCGCATCTTCTCCGCCACGTCTGCCCCGTAAAGGCGCCCGAGGGTGGCGCGCACCGCGGCGCACACTTCCTCCGCCTGCTCGGGGGTGGCGGTGCGGCCGGAGCCGATGGCCCAGATGGGCTCGTAGGCCACAACGCAAGTGACGGCGTCGGCGGCCTCGATGCCGGCGAAGGCCGCTTCCACCTGGCGGCACACGTAATCGATGTAGGCGCCGTCATCGCGCACCTCCAGGCTCTCCCCCACGCACACGATGGGGGAAATCTTCCCCTCGATGAGGGCCTTGGCCTTCAGGTTCACGTCCTCGTTGGTCTCGTCGAACAGGGTGCGGCGCTCGGAGTGGCCCACGATGCAGTAGCTGCAGCCGCATTCCTTCAGCATGGCCACCGAAATCTCGCCGGTGTAGGCGCCTTTGGGCTGGAAGTATACGTTTTGACCGCCCACGGCCACCTTGCAGCGATCGGTGTCGAGCACCGTTTTAGCGGGCTTGATGTCGGTGAAGGGAGGGCAGATGCACACGTCCACGTCCTCGGCCCACTCCTTCTCGAAGCGGTTGGAAATCTCTTGGGTGAGCACCACCCCTTCGCTGATGGTGTTGTTCATCTTCCAGTTGCCGGCGATGAGCGGTTTTCTGGTCATATGGCATCCTTTCCATCGATACCCAGCAGTCTTTAAAAACCCTGCGCTCCCAAACGAGCGCCGTGATGGCCCTTAGGCCGCCGTTACCCTCAGCGCCTCCACGCCGGGCAGCGCTTCGCCCTGCACCAGCTCCATGGACGCGCCGCCGCCGGTGGAGATGAAGGTCATGGCGTCGGCGAGGTTGAACTTGTTCACCGCCGCCACCGAGTCGCCGCCGCCGATGATGGTGTCGGCGTCCTGGTTCTCGGCCACGGCGTTGGCCACCGCCAGCGTGCCCGCCTCGAAGGGCTTCATCTCGAACACGCCCATGGGGCCGTTCCAGAACACCGTGGCCGCGCCGCCGATGGCCTCGGCATAAATGGCGGCGGTATCAGGGCCGATGTCCAGCCCCATCATGTCGTCGGGAATGGCGTCCACCGACACCGTGGCGGTCTCGGCGTCTTCGGCGAAGCGGTCCGCCACCACCACGTCCACCGGCAGCAGCAGCTTCACGCCCTTGTCGGCCGCCTTCTGGATCATCTGGCCGGCGCGCTCCACCCAGTCGTCTTCCTTAAGGGAGGTGCCCACCGAATAGCCTTGGGCCAGCAGGAAAGTGAAGCACATGCCGCCGCCGATAATCAACACGTCGGCCTTGTCCATGAGGGCGTCGATCACCTTAATCTTGTCCGACACCTTCGAGCCGCCGAGGATAGCCACGAAGGGGCGGCGCGGGTTGTCCAGCATGCCGGTGAGCGTGGCCACTTCCTTTTGCAACAGGTAGCCCGCATAGGAAGGCAGGTACTCTGCCACGCCGGCGGTGGAGGCGTGGGCGCGGTGGGCGGTGCCGAAGGCGTCGTTCACGTACACGTCGGCCAAATCGGCCAGGGCGCGGGCGAACTCGGGGTCGTTTTTCTTCTCGCGCTTGTCAAAGCGGATGTTCTCCAGCAGCACCACGTCGCCGTTGCCCATGGCGTCCACCACCTCGGCCACATTGGGGCCGATAAGATCGCGGGTGAGCACGATGTCGCGGCCCAGCAGCTCCTGCAGGCGGCGGGCGATGGGGCCCAGGCTGAAGGCTTCCTCGTAGCCGGTGCCGGCCGGACGGCCGCGATGGCTGGCAAGGATCACCTTGGCGCCGTCGTTGATAAGTTTGTTGATGGTGGGCAGCGCCGCGCGCAGGCGCGTGTCATCGGTGACGTTGCCCTCGCCGTCCACCGGCGCGTTGAAGTCAACGCGCACCAGCACCTTCTTGCCGGCGGCGTCCAAACTGTCGATAGAAGCGATATCAGCCAAGGTGAGGCTCCTTTCACGTAATAGGAGGAAACCCCGAACCCACAAACACGGGATCCGGGGCTCCAAATTGATGAGGGGGCGGAATCGGCGCTTCGCGCAATGTCGGAGCGCTCTCCCAGTTTTCAGGCAGAGATAGAATCTCTGCCCTACGAATTCAACCTGCAATATCGTCCCAGAAGTAGCAGGTCCAGCCACATAAGCGAGGGTTTCCCCGGTGCCCATAATTGCCGCGAAATCCGACTGAGCGTACTTTCGTACGCGAAGGAAGGAATTGAACGGCAAGGATGGGCGTCGGGGGAAGCCGCAGCGCCTACAACATTATTTTCACGAGGTCCTTGATGCGGTTGGAATAGCCCCACTCGTTGTCGTACCAAGACACGCACTTCACGAAGTTGCCTTCGCCGCCCATCACCATGGTCAGCTTGCTGTCGAAGATGGAGGAAGCCGGGTCGTCCACGATGTCGATGGACACGATGGGGTCTTCCTGATACTCCAGGATGCCCTTCATAGGGCCCTCGGCGGCAGCCTTCATGGCGGCGTTGATCTCGTCGATGGTCACGTTCCTCTCAAGCTCCACGGTGAGGTCCACCATCGAGCCGTCGGGGGTGGGAACACGGGTGGCGAAGCCGTCCAGCTTGCCCTTCAGCTCGGGCAGCACCAGGGCCACGGCGCGGGCGGCGCCGGTGGTGGTGGGGATCATGGACATGGCAGCGGCGCGGGCGCGACGCAGGTCCTTGTGGGGCAGGTCCAGGATCTTCTGGTCATTGGTGTAAGCGTGGATGGTGTTCATGTAACCGCGCTTGATGCCGAAGTTGTCCAGCAACACCTTGGCGAACGGGGCCAGGCAGTTGGTGGTGCAGGAAGCGTTGGACACGATGTTGTGCTTGGCGGGGTCGTAATCCTGGTCGTTCACGCCCATGACGATGGTGATGTCCTCGTTCTTGGCAGGAGCGGAGATGATTACCTTCTTGGCGCCGGCGTCCAGATGGGCCTTGGCCTTGTTGGCGTCGGTGAAGAAGCCGGTGGACTCCACCACCACATCAACTCCCAGCTCGCCCCAGGGCAGGTTGCCCGGTTCGCGCTCCTGCAGCACCTTCAGCGGCTTGCCGTCCACGATCATGCCGTCTTCGGTCACTTCGATATTGTCAAAAGCACGGCCGTGCACCGAGTCGTACTTCAAAAGATGGGCCATGGTGGGAATGTCGCCCAGGTCGTTCACGGCCACCACTTCGATGTCCGGGTCGTTGAACATGGCGCGATAGGCCAGGCGGCCAATGCGCCCAAATCCGTTGATGCCTACCTTAGTGGTCATAGGTATCCCCTTTCGTAAAATACTGGCAGCTCGTCTGCCGCCGCCCTCTATTGTGCCACAACATGAAAACCATGCGGCGAAAATGGAAAGCGGCAGAAAATATGCAGAAAGCATAGAGGGCGCCAACGGCCCTTTAACAGGAGAATCCCAGGCCGAAAGCCAACCGTTACAAGAGCGCGCCCTGGCCTGCTGTTCCCGGCGACAACCGTTTCCCCTGCGACTCCATCGACAACTCGCAAACCAGCTACGGTGCGCCCGGGCGACAAGAATCAACTGCTGGCTTCCTCGGCCATTTGCTGGAGGCGGCGGACGCGGTGGTTGATGGCGGATTTGGAAAGGGGTGGGTCGGACATCTCCCCCAGCTCTTTGAGGGACGCTTCCGGGTGCTGCACCCGCAGGCGGATGAAATCTTGCAGTGCCGGCGGCAGCTTCTCGAAGCCGTAGGCGGAAAGCACTTCGCGGATCACCGCGATTTGCGCCCCGGCCGCCTTCGAGGTTTTCTGCTGATTGGCCATCTCGGCGTTGATCAGGCGGTTCACATCGTTGCGCAGGCTCTTCACCACCCGCTGCTCCTCCATGAACAGCGCCGCCTGGTGCGCCCCCACATAAGCGAGGAACTCCATGATGGCCTCGCCGCTTTTCAGGTACACCATGAACGAGCTGCGCCGCTGCATGATGCGGGCGCTGATGCCCTTCAGCGCCATGAGCGCCTGCAGCCCTTCCGCCAGCTCTTGGGTTTCCGCCATTATCTCGAAGTGGAAGTCGCTGCGGGGGTTGGAGATGAAGCCGCTGCCCAAAAACGCGCCGCGCAAGTAGGCGGCGGCGTCGCATTGCTTGCGCACCAGAGACGGGCTGATGCCCAGCTCAAGGCCGCCATCGGCGGTGAGGATGCCCAAGTCCTGCAGCGCGTCGGCCAGCGCCGGCTGCCGCGGCACCTCGATGAGGTAGTTCGGGGTTTTGTGCAGCACGCTGCGGCGCACCGTGAGGTCGGTCTTCAGCTGGTACAGCCCGTGCAGCAGCCGAATCACCAGCCGCGCCACCGAGGCGCTGTCAGTGGCCACCTCCATGCGGTAGGTGCCGGTGCCCGACAGGAACAAAGTGCCCTCGATGCGCACCAACGCCGCCAGCGTGGCCTTCTCGCAATGGGAGCACTCCGGCTCCACGTGGGCCAGTTCTTCTTTCACCGAAGAGGAAAACGATGCCGCCACCTTTTGCCCCTAACGGCGCCGACGCGCTTCGATCATGGCCATCACGTCGCCGAAGGCGCGGCAAAGCGCCTGGGGGTTGTGCCAGGTGGGGCGCTCGGCGTCCGCCAAATCGCGTTCCAACACCATGGGGCCGCGGGATTGGATGGCCTGCAGATCGTCGTAGGTGAAGTTCACCCGGCGCACCTGGTCGTCGTCGGAACCGCCCGGGGCGTCCACCATCTGGCCGAAGCGGCCCGGGTACACCGCCGCCCTGAAGCTCTGCTCCACCGGGTTCTGGGAGCGCACCGGCCGTGGCGAATGCACCAGCATGAAGTCCACCAGCCCCTCCATGCCGTGGTCGGCCAGCGCCTCGAAGTGCTCGCGGGCGGTGAGTCCCCACGTTTCCCCTTGCACATCGGCAAGGGAGCACACGAACAGCACGCTGCCGCGGGATTCGCGGATAGCCTCCACCACGCCGGGCACCAGCAGATTGGGGATGATGGAGGTAAACAGGGAACCGGGGCCCAGCACGATGAGGTCGGCGTTGCGGATGGCGGCGAGCGCCGGCTGGTAGGGGCGCACTTCGCCGCCCCTCGACACCAGGGCCACCCGCTCCAGCGCGGTTTTGGAATGGCACGCCACCGCCTGCCCTTCAAGCAGGGCCCCGTCGCGGGTGCGGGCCCGCAGCTCCACGTGGTCGAGAGTGGAGGGATACACGTGCCCCTGGGTTTCCAGCAGTCGCTCGCACACGGCGATGGCTTCGGGGAAGCTGCCGCAGGCGTCCTCCAACCCCGCCAGCACCAGGTTGCCCAAGGCGTGGTCGCGGGCCACGGCGAAGCGGTACTTGAACACCTTGACCAGGGGATCGTCGGGATTCTTGGCGAAGGCCACCAGGCACTTGCGGATGTCGCCGGGAGGGGTGACGTCCGCCTCCTCCCGCAGGATGCCAGTGGAGCCGCCGTCGTCGGCCATGGCCACCACCGCGCTGGTGGATGCCCCCAGCGACAACAAGGTGCGAATGGACATGGGGGCGCCCGTGCCCCCGCCGATCACCACGGCGTTGAGCGGCTGGGCGCCGCGGGACGCAGGCATCTGCTGCATGTCCAGGTTCAGCGCCTGGAAGGCGCTAGTGGCGCCGGGGTCGCTGCGGAAGGGACGGCTCAGCTTCATTCCTGGCCGCCCGTCTTGCGCTGGGCCTTCTCCAAGTCGCGGTGAGCCACCGACACCCGGTAGCCCTTCGACTTCAGATAGTCACCGGTGGCTTCGGCCAGCGCCACCGAACGGTGCTGACCGCCGGTGCAGCCCACGGCAATGGCCAGCTGCTGTTTGCCCTCGGCCACGTAGCCGGGCATCACCACGTCCAGCAAATCCTCCCACTTCCGCAGGAACTTCACCGTCTCGTCCTGGAACATCACGAAATCGCGCACCGGAGCGTCCAGGCCGGTGAGGTAGCGCATGTTGGGGTCGTAATAGGGGTTCGGCAGAAAGCGCACGTCCATCACCAGATCGGCGTCGGCGGGCGCCCCGTGCTTGAAGCCGAAGGAGTACACCGTCACCGAAAGGCCGCGGCGCTCGCTTTGGGAGGCGAACAGCTGACCCAAGTTGCGGCGCAGATCCTGCGGCAGCATTTCAGTGGTGTTCAGCACGAAATCGGCTCGATCGCGCAGCGGCATCAGCAGCGCCCGCTCCCGCTGGATGCCTGCGGCGATGGAGGTGCCGTCGGCGCACAGCGGGTGGCGGCGACGGGACGATTTGTAGCGGGCCACCAGCTTGTCGTCGTTGGCGTCCAAGAACAAAATGCGGTAGTCGATGCCCTGCTGGTCCAGATAGGCCAGCTGCTGCTCCAGCGTATTCAGGTACTGGCCGCTGCGGGCGTCGCACACGATGGCCAGCCGGCGGCGGTCCTCATCGGGGCCGGCCAGGTAGGTGTCCACCAGCGACGGAATCAATTGGGCCGGCAGGTTGTCCACGCAGTAATAGCCCAGGTCCTCGAAAATGTGGCTGGCCTCGGTGCGGCCGGCACCGCTCATGCCGGTGACGATCACCACTTGGGGCAGCTCTTGGGTGTCTATCGTGTAGCTCATTGCTCGTCCTCGCTTTCGCTTCCCTGTTCGTCGCTCAACTCTTCGCTCAGTTCTTCGCAGCCGTATTCCACCGGCAGTTCCGGCATCTGCGCCGGGGCCAGCTGCCGATCGTACTGGGCAATCACCCGCGCCACCTCGTCGGCCACCTCCTGCGGGATGCCCGGCACTGCCCGAAGCTCCTCCACCGTGGCGGCGCGAATGTGCTTGAAGGATTTGAAGTGCTTCAGCAGCGCCTTCTTCCGCACCGGCCCCAACCCCGCCACCTCGTCCAAGATGGAGGCGGTCATGCCCTTGCCCCGCAGCTCGCGATGGAAGGTGATGGCGAAGCGGTGGGCCTCGTCGCGCACCTGCTTCACCAGGTACAGCGATGCCGAGCCGCCGGGCAGTACCACCGGGCCCGAATCCTGCCAGGGAACGAACAGCTCCTCGTCCCGCTTGGCCAAACCGCAGATGGCTATGTCGTCGATGCCCATTTCCTCGAACATCTCCAGTGCCGCCGACAGCTGCGGCTTGCCGCCGTCCAAGATAATGAGGTCGGGCTTGCTGCCGAAACGCTCGTCGGCCATGCGCTCGGGGCTGTAGCGGCGCCGCATCACCTCCTGCATCGACAGGAAGTCGTTCGCCTCCGTGAGCGGCGTCTTTATCTTGAAGCGGCGGTACTGGTTCTTGTCCGGCTTGCCGGCGGTGAACACCACCATCGAGGCCACCGTATAGGAGCCGTGGATGGTGGAGATGTCGAAACACTCGATGCGCATGGGGGGCGCTTCCAGCGCCAGCGCACTTTCCAGCTGCAGCAGCGCGTCGTTCACCCGCTTGTCGTCGAAGTTGGTGCGCACCTTGTAGCGCATCAGGCTGTGGCGGCCGTTGGTGACGGCCATGGCCAGAAGGTCGGCCTTCTCCCCTTTCTGCGGCGCCGTGAAGTGCACCTTCGCTCCGTGGGGGCTGGCCAGCTTTTCCGTCAGCCACTCTTCCAACGCCTCCACGTCGTCGGGCAGCTGCTCCAAAACCACCTCATGGGGAATGGAGGTGGTGGCGTCGTAGTATTTCAGCAGGAAATTGCGCAGCAGGTCCTCCAGCGGCACGTCGCTGCCGCGGTTCAAGATGAACTCGTTGGCGTTGATGACGCGCCCTTCCCGCACCTGCAGCACGTTCACGCCGGCCACGGTGTCTTCCCGGAACGCCCCCACCACGTCGGCGTTGAGGTTGCGGTTGGAAACGGCCCGCTGCTTGTCGGTGAGGGAGTTGATGGTGTCGATGCGCCCCTTCAGGCGGCCGGCCCGTTCGAAGTCCAGCTCTTGGGCGGCCGCTTGCATCTCCTGGGCCAGCTCGTCCACGAACTCGCGCCGATGCCCCAGCAAGAAGCGCTCCACCCGCCGCACGTTCTCGGCGTAATCCTCCGGCGTGCAACCGCCGCAGCAAGCGCCCGGCCCCAGCCCCACATGGGCGTCGAAGCAAGGGCGCGGCAGCGGGCGGGCGGCGAAGGCGTCGTAGCCTTCCTTGCGGATTTTGCCGTTCATCTGGCGCCAGTCGGCGCAGGAGGCGGCGCAGATGGGCACCACCCGGCGCACGATGTCCACCATCTGGCGGGCGGCGCGGGAATCGGTGTAGGGGCCGAAGTAGCGGGTGCCCTTCACGTGGCGTTCGCGAGTGTACTTCACCGCCGGGAACACGTCCCCCTTGGTAAGCGCGATGAACGGGTAGGACTTGTCGTCCTTGAAGTCGGCGTTGAAGTAGGGGGAGTACTGGTTGATGAGGTTCTTTTCCAGCACCAGGCTCTCGTGCTCGTTCGACACCACCAGGTACTCGAAGGAATCTATCTGGTGCACCAGCAGCGGGATCTTGGCCCGCTCGTCCTGGAAGTTCACGTACTGGCGCATGCGGTTGCGCAGCTGCTTGGCCTTGCCCACGTAAATGACGGTGCCCTCGGCGTTCTTCCACAGGTAAACGCCCGGCTGCGTTGGCACGCTGGCCAGCTCCCGCTTGATGCGCTCGATCTTCTGGCTCTGGGTTTCCCCCTCCTTGGCACCGCCGCTGCGAGTGGCCTCGGGCCCCAATATGTTCACTCCTTCGCTCATGAGGGGAATTGTACCGCGAAATGAACACGCCCGGGCCCGTGGCGCCCCCCGCTTACGAAATGCCCATGGGGCGTCAGGCCCAGAAGAGCTCTTGCTCCATCCGGCGGCGGCTGGCTTCGGCTTCGACGGCGAAACGCTTAGCATGCCAGTTCCCCTCCTCCACGCAGGCGCCGAGGGCGCGGGCGGCGCGGCCGTAGCTCTCCTGGGCCAGGGCGATGCCGGCCAAGTCCTGCGCTTGCGCTTCCGCCGCGCGGGCGAAGCGCAGCCAGGCGCTCCCCTGCTGCCACTCATCGGCGCCGGCCAGCTTTACCGCCCGGAGCGCCCAATAGCGCGACACCCCTTCCGCGTCCGCCAGAAGCCAGCAAGCCTCAGCCGACCCCTCGCCCGCCGCTTCCCGCAGAAGCGCCGAAGCCCGCGCCGCCAAAGTGCGCCGCGGATGCCGCCCCAGGAACCACGAGCCGCCGCAGCACAGATCGTCGCGGTAGATAACCGCCAAGCGCACCTTGGCCCGCGTGTTGCCCCGCGTGGCCGCATGCAGAAAGCATATCTCAGCTGCTTGGAAGCACTGGATGCGCAGGGCCCCGTCGGCCACCGCTGCCGCCGACAGCCCCTCGGCGAAACAGCGCTCCCCCAGTTCTTCGGCCTTCAAGCCCCCTTTGTCGGGACCCGAAGGGTACACCGCGCAGTATTCGCGCCCCTCTGGGCCCGGCTCGGTAAGCCAAATGCGCGGCAGCTTTCCCGGCTTTCCCGGCTTGTCCAAGCGATAGACTCCATTGCGGCCAGGCTGGGGCCCCGTAGGCTGCGCCCCTTGAAGGCGGGCGCGGGTGCCCTTGAACCCGCCGAAAGCGCGACGGAAGCTGGGGTTTCCCAGCAGGCCCGCCGAAAGCCTCACCATTGCCGGCACCGGCGCCGTTGCCGTGCTAGTCATCCAGCACCACCGCCATCGACACCCGGGCCCCTTGCCGAAGCCCCTCTGCGCTCAGCACTTCGCCGTGAAGGCACCGGCCGCCCTCGGAAAGGCGCCCCACCACCTCGGCCACATCGCAGGACACATAGCCCAGCACTTCGCCGTCGGGGCATTTCACCGCCATGGCCCAACGATCATAGGGGTTGCGATAGTCCCGCTCCAGCCGCAGCTGCTGGCCCTCGAAAAGCTCGGCGGCCAACCGCTTGGCGTCGGGGTTGTGGAACAGCCCGGCCACCTTCGTCTCTTCCACGATGACCACGGCTCTGTTTGGTTTGGCGTGTGCGGGGTAATCCATTTCTGCTGCCTTTCGCTTGCTGTGCCTGTTGAGTGCAGTATGACTGCCGACAGCATTTCATGTGTCCCTCTTTTGGTACAGTTAAAGAAACAATCGCCCGAAAAGAGAAAAGGGCGGAACGGCCAAGCCGCCCCGCCCTTGCATGCACGCGTTTGCGGAAGCAGATGCTACACGATGCCCTGGGCCATCATGGCGTCGGCCACCTTCTCGAAGCCGGCGATGTTGGCGCCCATCACGTAGTTGCCCTCATGGCCGTAACGGCGGGAGGCGTCGTCGATGGCGTGGAAGATGGACACCATAATGTCCTTCAGCTTGGCATCCACTTCCTCGAAGGTCCAGGAGAGGCGCTCGGAGTTCTGGGACATCTCAAGGCCGGAGGTGGCCACGCCACCGGCGTTGGCGGCCTTGCCGGGCAGGAACACCACGCCCTGCTGCTGCAGGTAAACGGTGGCGTCCAGCGTGGTGGGCATGTTGGCGCCCTCGGCCACTACCTTGGCGCCGTTGGCCACCAGGCTCTGGGCGTCTTCCAGATGCAGCTCGTTTTGAGTGGCGCAGGGCAGCGCGATGTCGCAGGGGATGGCCCATACGCCGCGGCCCTCGTGGTACACCACGCCCTCGCGGCGGGCGGCGTACTCGGAGATGCGGGCGCGCTCCACTTCCTTCACCTGCTTGATAAGGGCGATGTCAATGCCGTTCTCGTCGTAAATCCAGCCGGTGGAATCGGACATGGTTACCACCTTGGCCCCCAGCTGCTGTGCCTTCTCGGCCGCGTAGATGGCCACGTTGCCAGAGCCGGAGATGTCCACCGTCTTGCCCTGGAAGCTATCGCCGTTGCACTTCAGGTACTCCTCCACGATGTACACCAAGCCGTAGCCGGTGGCCTGGGTGCGGGCCAGCGAACCGCCGTAAGACAGCCCCTTGCCGGTAAGCACGCCCTCGAAAACGTCCTTGATCTTCTTGTACTGGCCGAACATGTAGCCGATCTCGCGGCCGCCCACGCCGATGTCGCCGGCGGGCACGTCGGTGTCAGCGCCGATATGGCGGGCCAGTTCGGTCATGAACGACTGGCAGAAGCGCATCACCTCCATGTCAGACTTGCCCTTGGGGTCGAAGTCGCAACCGCCCTTGCCACCCCCCATGGGCAGCGTGGTGAGGGAGTTCTTGAAAATCTGCTCGAAGCCCAGGAACTTGATGATGCCCAGGTTGACGGAAGGATGGAAGCGCAGGCCGCCCTTGTAGGGGCCGATGGCGCTGTTGAACTGCACGCGGAAACCGCGGTTCACCTGCACCTTGCCGTCGTCGTCCACCCACGGTACGCGGAACATCACCACGCGCTCCGGCTCCACGATGCGCTCCAGGAGGCTGGCGGCCTCGTATTCGGGATGGGCCTCGATCACCGGCTGAAGCGATTCCAGCACCTCGGTTACCGCCTGAATGAACTCGGGTTGCTCGGCATTTTTGGCCTTGACCTGCTCGATGACGCGCTCTGTATAGCTCACTTTCGACCTCCTGTAATTGGATAGAGGGGGCGTTTTCGCCTGCAGGGGGCATTATAGGAAGAAGGGTGCGCGGGGCGCGGTTTTTTTAATATGCCCGAAACAAAGCGTTTCACCAGTGGGCGGTCGCGGCGGCAAACGAGTCGACAGCGCTGCGAACCCGGCGCTATTCGGGGGAAATGACGCGGGCCGAAACCACGTTCGCGTGATTGATGACCAAGGCCCCCACGCTGCCCACGTCCGGCGTGCGCACCACGAAGGTGCCGTCCACGAAGCCGCCGTCAACGCTCAAATCCTTCTCGGGGCCAGTGACGATGAGCACGTCCACGCTGGCCGGAGACGCCAGCAGCACCGTGGTGCGCGCGATGCAGACAACCGACGACGCCCCCCTCTCGCGCAACCCGTCCGCCAGCTTCTTCAGCTTGCGCTCCGACACGTAAGCAGAAACTTCGAGCACTCCGATTTTCCGCTCCCCCACCGTGAACAGTTGAGGCTCTTCGTACTGGCCGGCCTTGGTAAGGTTCAAGGAGAGCACCGAGGCGCCCTTTTCCCGGTAAAGGTCGTTCACGTCCGACAGGTAAACCTTATGGCCCAGGCCGTCCTCGGCCTCTCCCAGCTCCAGGATTTTACGCCCCTCTTCCACCTGGGCGTCGGTCCCCTCCTGGCCGGCCGGGGCGCCGTTGCCCATCCAAGGGGCGGCCGTATCTGCAGCGTCGGATTCCTCCTGCGGCTCCACCGTACCGTTGTACACCACCACGGTGTAGTCCTCCATCGAACCCACCTGGTCATCCACGTAACTGGCGGCCACGTTGAAGTTGCGGCTGGTGAAGAAATAGCTCACCGAGGCCGCGGCCACAACGGCCAGCAGGGCGGCGAAGATGAGCAGCGCTATTTTCTCGCGGGTGATTTTCATGGGAGCTGTGATTGTAGCGCATATGGCGGCGCTGCGGGCGCGCCCCGGTCATCCCCCATGAACCTTAACGCTCCATTACAGGGCCGAGCGGCCCGCGCCGTCCCGCGCCGCCTACAACATGCGCTTGATGAAGCGGCCGGTGTGGCTGGCCTCCACCTTCGCCACCTGCTCGGGCGTGCCCTGGGCGATGATAGTGCCGCCGCGGTCGCCCCCTTCGGGCCCCAAATCCACAATGTGATCGGCGCTCTTCACCACGTCCAGGTTGTGCTCGATTACCAGCACCGTGTTGCCAGACGACACCAGTCGCTGCAGCACCTCCAGAAGCTGGCGCACATCCTCGAAGTGAAGGCCGGTGGTGGGCTCGTCCAAGATGTAGAAGGTTTTGCCCGTAGAGCGCTTCTGCAGCTCGCTGGCCAGCTTCACCCGCTGCGCTTCGCCGCCGGACAAGGTGGTGGCCGGCTGCCCCAAGCGGATGTAGCCCAGACCCACGTCGAACAGCGTTTGCAGCTTGCGTTTGATGCCGGGGATGTTCTCGAAGAACGCCAGGGCGTCCTCCACCGTCATGTCCAGCACGTCTGAAATGTTCTTGCCGCGGTAAGTGACCTGCAACGTTTCGCGGTTGTAGCGGTGGCCGTTGCACACTTCGCAAGGCACGTAGATGTCTGGCAAAAAGTGCATCTCAATCTTTATCTGGCCGTCGCCCTTGCAGGCCTCGCAGCGGCCGCCGCTCACGTTGAAGGAGA